>Ga0207695_10000127_pt1 | contig 227338 bp, 200 predicted proteins | sample KBSC54metaG_FD_184354 | JGI IMG/M metagenome (GOLD analysis project Ga0207695, IMG submission 184354) | Corn rhizosphere microbial communities from Kellogg Biological Station, Michigan, USA - KBS C5-4 metaG (SPAdes) (version 2) | ecosystem: Host-associated > Plants > Roots > Rhizosphere >...
AAAATAAAATGAGTGTGATTAATGCGGTCAGAAACAAACTTATCCTGCGCATCTTTGCCTGCGTCAATCAAAACAGGCCTTACGAAAAAAATTATTGTAAATTAGTTGCTTAAATCATAGAAATCGAATCTGCATGCATAAGCAGCATAAGGAGGAGCAGGTGAGAGATCTTATACCCCATGCAAGTCTCCAGGCATGGTGTCGAAGATTTCTCCTCGTACCTCGTCGAAATGACAAATTATTTAATACCATTATTAAAAAACTTTATACCCATGAAAACTACCTATTATGGCCAATCTTGTTTTTCAATAGAAACAGAAGGCAAAACGCTGCTTTTCGACCCGTTTATTACGCACAACCCATTGGCTAAACACATCGATGTTAACAGCCTGAAACCTGATTACATCCTGGTGTCGCACGGGCATGGCGACCATACCGCTGATCTCCTTGCCATACAAAAAAACAGTGGCGCAAAAGTTATCTGCATCGCCGAAATTGCTACCTGGCTGGGCAACCAGGGCGTTCAGGATGCGCACGGCATGAACATTGGCGGCGGCTTTAATTTTGATTTTGGTCGGGTGAAAATGGTGAATGCTATTCATTCCAGTTCTATGCCCGATGGCTCATACGGCGGCAATCCTGCTGGCTTTGTTATTTATGCCGAAGGAAAGGTAATTTACTTTGCAGGTGATACCGCATTGACTTATGACATGAAGCTACTGGCCGATGAAAACATCGATTGGGCGCTTCTACCTATCGGCGATAACTACACCATGGGTGTCGATGATGCCATAAAAGCCTGTGATTTTATCAACTGCAAAAATGTGATCGGTATGCATTACGACAGCTTCCCGGTTATTAAAATAGATAAAGAGGAGGTAATGGAGAAATTTGTAAAGGCAGGCTTAAATTTAAAACTTCCGGCGATAGGTGAGCGCTTGTTGCTTTAAATACAAGAGATGAATTGTTACGTCTCCAAAGTAAAAAAAAAGCCTTATTGAAATTCAATAGGGCTTTTTTTTTATACTACATTTTTGTGGTATCCTTTTTCATTTTAGTTTTTATTTTCATTTTACCGGTATCACTTTTCATTTTCACTTTTTTCTTCTTCTTAGCGGTATCCGTTTTCATGGTATAACCCTTTACAGGCACCGCCGCGTAAACGCTGCTAAATGAGATCGCTGCTAAAGCAATCATACAACATAATTTTTTCATAGTGTTAATTTTTTAGTTTTAATAGCGAGTTTGTTTTAATACAAAAAAATTAACACAGAATTGTTTTATTTAATTTCAAATTAAATAACAGTACCGTGCGGAATTACAGCGCGTTTCTTCACCACTACAATACCATCCTGTACAGTATGGGTTCCGTAATCGCCGTCTTCGAGCTTCGTACCGCAGTTTATCTTTACGTCATTTCCTATGTAGGTATTTTTGTCGATAATGGCATTTTTAATGTAGCACCTATCGCCTATGCCCATAATTGGTGAGTTGGCAACATTCGCTTCCTCAATCTGCTCAAGGGTTTGGTAATTGTCGCTGCCCATTACGTAGCAATTCTCAATAGTGGTGCCCACGCCTATCCGGGTACGTATACCTATTATCGACCGCGTAATATGGCTGGCGCTAATGATACAGCCATCAGCAATTATGGCCTTATTTACATGCGTTCCACTCATTTTTGAAGGCGGAAGCATACGGGCGCGGGTAAATATGTAATTTTTGTCAAACAGGTTAAATTGCGGTATGTCATCTGTCAATCCAATATTGGCATCAAAAAATGATGGTATAGTACCTATATCAGTCCAGTAGCCTTCATATTGATAACTTAACACTTTATGGCTGCCGATGGAATCAGGGATTATCTCCTTGCCAAAATCAGTCCGTTCGTTGCCATCCAATAATTCGTATAAAAGCGATCGGTTAAAGATATATATCCCCATCGATGCCAGGTAATACCTGCCCTGCGCAGCCATCTCATCGCTAACCTCTGATGCCCAGCTTTCGAAATCTTTTTTAGGTTTTTCAATAAAAGCAGTAACTAAATTATCATGATCGGTTTTTAATATGCCGAAGCCGGGTACATCATTGGCATGTACCGGTATAGTAGCGATAGATATTTCAGCTTCCGATTTAATATGATTGTCTATCATTTGTTCAAAATCCATCTGGTATAGCTGATCGCCTGATAGTATCAGCACGTAATCAAACTCATGTACCGCCAAATGGTGCAGGCTCTGGCGCACCGCATCGGCAGTACCCTGGTACCAATGACCGCTGGTGGGGGTTTGTTCGGCAGCCAATATATCAACAAAAGCCTCGCTGAAATTGCTGAAATGGTAAGTGTTTTTAATATGCTTGTTTAACGAAGCCGAATTGAACTGCGTTAGCACATATATACGCGTTATACCCGAGTGAAGACAGTTTGAGATGGGAATATCAACCAGCCTGTATTTGCCGGCAATGGGTACGGCAGGTTTTGAACGTGTAGCAGTAAGTGGGGATAAGCGACTGCCCTGGCCACCGCCAAGCACAATGCATATTACTTTTGATGTCATATTATAGGATTTAAACTTTCATACAGGTGGATATATTCTTTAGCCGAGCGATCCCACGAGAAATCAAGTGCCATCATTCGTTTGCGCAGTAATTGCAGGTGCGGCGTATTTGCGTACAATTCTACGGCGCGACTAATAGAATTACTTATATCATCAACACTTACGTTGTTAAAGCGTATACCGTAACCGCCTTTATCGCCAAAATCAATCACCGTATCTTTTAACCCGCCTGTACTGCGCACCATGGGTACGGTACCATAGCGCAGAGCGTACAACTGGTTAAGCCCACAAGGCTCAACGCGCGACGGCATGAGCAAAAAGTCGGAGCCGGCATACACTAAATGGGCCAGCGATTCGTCATATCCAATAAATACGTTGCATTGTTCCGGGTGGGCCGCTTTCAGTTTTAACAGCGATTCTTCCATCCTGGCATCGCCGGCACCAAGGATGAAGAAGTTTACCCCATTCGGGTGTTTAGCAATACTATGGATGACGGCATCAGCCAGCAGATCGGCACCTTTTTCCAATACTAAACGACCTATGAATGATACCAACGGTTTATCAGTAGTAAGGTTATACCTGGTGCATAATTCTTCTTTATTCTTTTGTTTACCTTCAGCGATCTTTGCCGGTGTAAACTTAAATGGCAGCATCGGGTCGGTTTTAGGGTTCCATACTTCGGTATCTATCCCGTTTATAATGCCCGAGCCTTTTTCCTTCTCCAAATAAAACAAATATTCAAGGCCATTTGAGTTGATGGTGAGTTCCTCCAAATAACTTGGCGATACCGTGGAATATTTCCAGCAGCACTTTACAGCGGCGGCCAGCGGGTTTATCGCCCCGGCCCAATCCAGCAGGCCAGCCTTACTCAGGTCAATTTCGGGCAGATATGAAATCTTGTCCCAGCCAAATACACCGTGATACTGGCCATTATGGATGGTAAATACGGTTGGCGTACCGGCCAGGCGGGTATATAATTTTGAGTGATACAGCAGGAATGGCACCAGGCCTACATGGTGGTCGTGGCAATGGATCAGATCGGGGTTTTGTTGCGAGTAGCTTATCCAATCCAAAAATGCCAGCTGAAAAGCAATAAACTGCTCACGTTCATCGGGGTACATGTACACTTCTTCACGATCGAGCAGTCCCGGTATCTTTATCAGGTATAATTCAAATCCTAAAACATTATCGCGTTCTTTTAAAACCTCAAAATACAAGCGGCGTGTTCCCATCAGGGTCGAAGCCTGAAAAATGATATCGAAGGTATGCTCGCGGGTAAATTTGCGGTCGTAAAAAGGCAAAACTACTGCGGCATCCATGCCGAGTTTATTTTGGTATTTAGGTAAAGCACCAACAACATCGGCTAAACCGCCAACTTTGGCAACAGGGTAACATTCGGCGGCAAGGTGATAGATTCTCATACCTAAATATATGGGTTCAATTTAAGCAACAATTGTTTAAATAAATAAACCTGCCTGTTACATTTATGTTTAAAAATTCAATTTTTATTATTTGTGCAGGCTTTTTAGTTTTTTCGTTTGTAAAATATAGCTTATGGGTATGTTATATTAGTAATATGGTAAAATATTTAGCGATAAAAGTGTGGTTTTTATGGAAATGACAATATCTTAACCTATCTCACAATGTTATATAAAATGTTTTGCGAGGGTAAATTGATGTTACCATAAGATTTTTCAATACAGGACGGATGCCGGTATTTTAACACATGCCTACAACCTAAAGTATTATCTACCTATACTTAACTGCTGAATTTCTTTATCGGGCAGTATTTTGTTCCATATCTTTAATTCATCTATCCTGCCATAAAAGCCACCCATTATTTGCAGCGGAAAGAACAGGGTTTCCGACTTTCGCATCTTTGTTTTTTTCTTATCGGCAAATTGTATCCAGTCATTAACCAGGCTTTTTTGCGGCTTGCCGTTAACGTACAGGCATGTCCCCTTATTGGTTCCTGTTATTACAATGTGGGTCCATGTGTTTGGCGGAACCGGGTAGCCAAAATCATAATTATAGCCTTCGCGGGAAAAACCCAAATTGCCGGTTTTCCCTTGTTTTAGTTTTACCACCGCATTTTCCGACCTGAAAATAACAGATCCGGGAGCATTGCCGGCATCAGGATCAATCCAGAATGAAACCGTATAATCATAGCCTATTTCGGGATAAGGTAGTGCAGCAAAACTTTTTTTGCCCGAAAAAGATAACGCACGGCCGTTGTAACCTATTACGTATTTTGTATTATGCAAACGGATGCGTTTATCGGCAACGTCAAAATTATAGCTGGCTATTAAGGTATCATTAGCTTTGCCGATTTTTCCGCGGATATTGGTTGATGGCCCTTCGCCTGTTTTTTTTCGCTGAAGGTCGAAGTTTTCATAGTTCATCACGGTATCATTGGCATCCCACATTTTTTCGGCCAGCACCTGCATTGCCGGGAACACACGGTCGTTCACATCTTTTTCGGTAATGCCGTTGCCAACAATATCATTCCAAACTGCGAAGGAGCCGCCTGAAATAGTTGGGTCGCCTACGGGGAACTGTACATCGCCAATGAGATAAGGCGTCCAGCTATTGTACAGGCTTTTGGTATCGAGATAATCGTAATAATAGCCAGCCATCGGCACAATATATAGCCAGCCATCGGGGGTGCTTATTTGGTTGTAGCCCAACTTTTTCATTTCAACGGGGTTGGCATAACCGTTGTACCAGGTATTCATGGTTACATTTTTTACAGTAACCGGGGTGGTGCCCTGCGCATGGGTAAGCGCGCCCCAAAGCCTTACCTCTTTGCCAAAGCCCTGAACATATTTTATAAAATGATCGGTAAAAGCGCGGAAGGCTTCTGCGTCGCGTTTATCATATTCATCGGTGCCTATGTGCACTTCCTTGCCTGTAAACACGGGATGGTGGCCTGCGAGATATTCCTTAAAAACATTTTCAACCACTTTATAGGTTAGCGGGTTGTGGAGGTCGAGGTGGTCCATGCCGTACAATTTGCTGCCAATTTGGGGAATGGCCCTGGTAAAGGCCAGGGCATGCGCGGGTACATCTATCTCGGGGATAATGCGCACGCCATAAGTGCCGGCCAGTTGTTGCAGCGCTATAAACTGTTGTTTGGTGTACGAGCCATCTTTGGCGGTAAGCCTGGGATAGGTTTTGCTTTGTAAACGGAAGGCCGCATAGGTTTTGTTCCAATCGTTGCCGAAATAACCTTTAAAGCCATTGTCGCTTAAATGGATCTGGAAGTCGTTCATTTTATAGTACGACATGAATTTTATGTAGTCGCGCAAAAATTTCAGGCTGAAGAACTTTCGCCCGTCATCTAATACAAAACCACGCACTTTAAATTCGGGGTAATCGCGCGCTATTCCTTTGGGGATAGTGTTGCCCTGTGCCAGCAGCTGCAGTAAAGTACGTGTACCCCAAAACAGTCCCTGGTATTTACAGGCGCTGATGGTAACAAAATTCTTAGCCCTAAAATAATAGCCTTCATCGCCTATGGAAATGTCTTTTTCGGATAGGGTGAGGAATATATCGCCATTGCGCGGCTTGCCGGTAAGCAGTTTTAAACGGTAACCGTTTGTTTCTTCTATTTCCTGTTGCAGCAGCGCGGCCACTTTTTGCAATGCATTTCTATCGGATTTATTTATCACTATCCTTGCCGACCTTTTCAGCATAAAGGTAGCAGTATCGCCATGCCACTCGCGCAAAGAAGGGATCACAAATGGCCGGGCGTTAACGCCCTTGTTGCTAAATACACCAGGTATAGTTATTTCCAGGTTAACATCGTACCGGTTGGTATCGTTTTGGTTATTGATCAACTGGAAATACAAGTTTACTTTAGTGGTAACCAAGGGCGTAACAATTCGCCCTGTACTATCAACCACGGGATTGTGGTCGCTGCCTTTTAATACCAGGCCGTAGCCTTGTGGCGCAGCAGGCATCAGGACTTTAACATCCCCGGGTTTTATGGGTGTTAACGGCATCACCGCCTGTACAATTGAATTATTAGTTTGCCCGGATGACACGCCACAAATAAGTACAAACAGGCAGGTTAATAGAAAGGGTTTAAGCACGGCCGGTGCTGGTTTTTGTATCATAAAGGGTTATAAGTTTCATAAAGCTAATTTTAGTTTTGCTTAAAGTTTATTTTCTTATAACACAATCGTTTGATAAAGCTTTTAAAAGCCTCGTAGATACACCGCTACTTAGCGCGCGGGACGCTTGCGGCTTTAATTTATTCCGCTTCATTAGCATATTCGTCCGAAGTCGGAGACATTCCTTTAGATTAGAAATCGGACAACATGGGGGATAAATATGATCATTAAAGGATAGGAATTTGTATTGCGGCTCGTTTTAATCGCTTTTGATTACAAAGCGGCTTCTTAGCATGCGGGCCACAAGCGGGACGCTTGCGGCAGCGACGGGCGACTGGGTATTAATCGAATGAAACACCCTTGTATACTTTTAAAATAAATTGGCTTGCGTAATTTTCATTCACAACTTTTCTCAAAAGCTCTTTACTTGTACTTAGCAAGTCAATATTGCAGTGAGCAGATATTTTTACAATGAACGGTAATTCATGATGTGAAATATCTAAATCGTTATATAATAAACCCTCTTGCTTAAATAAAGCAAATGGATATGTAATTAAATCTTTGGAAAGGTTTAACAAATTTTCCGTTGTGAAAACTAAAGCGCCTTTGAATTTATTGGGGATATTTTTTTGTTCAAATAAGCCCCGTAAAGACGGTAAGGTCTCTTCATCGTAATGAAACCATGCCATATCCTTTTTGTCATGATTTACTATCCAGGAAGAATTATTATCAAGTTGTATTATTATATTTTTGAACCAGTTTTCATAAGCCTCAAGATATTCAGGTACACTTATTTTTCGCCCTTCAAAACCGCCTGGTAATTGAACTGAAACCCCATACCATTTCGGATATTTATAATACTCATCACCTAAATAATCTATATAGACCTCTCTATCATAAGGAAGTGCCCTCTTAGTGTTCTTTATAAACTCTACCATATGTTTTTAATGCGCCTCCAACCAATTCAACCCCGTACCAATCTCCACCATAATCGGCACTGTGGTTTTAATAGCGTTTTTCATGTTGTGCAGGATGATAGGCTTCACCACCTCAATCTCCTCGTTCGGCACATCAAACACCAATTCATCATGCACTTGCATGGTCATACGGGCATTTAGTTTTTGGGCCACAAATTCCTTGTGGATGTTTATCATGGCTATTTTGATCATATCCGCTGCCGAGCCTTGTATCGGAGCATTAATGGCATTTCGTTCGGCAAAACCGCGTACGGTGGCATTGGCCGAGTTAATATCGCGCAGGTAACGGCGGCGGCCCATAAGGGTGGTTACATAGCCATTCTCGCGGGCGAAGTTCATGGTATCGCTCATGTAATTTTTTATGCCAGGGAATTGCAGGAAATAGTTCTCAATAATATCGGCGGCTTCTTTGCGCGGGATGCCCAGGCTTTGCGACAAGCCAAATGCCGACTGCCCGTAAATGATACCGAAATTAACCGCCTTAGCATTGCGGCGCTGGGTGCTGTCCACCTCATCCAAACCTATGCCGTACACGTTGGCGGCAGTAGCGGTATGGATGTCGAGGTTTTTTACAAAGGCTTCCATCATATTGGCATCTTTGCTGATCTCGGCGATAATGCGCAGCTCTATCTGTGAATAATCCGCCGAAACAATGGTGTGCCCGCTATCGCGCGGGATAAAGGCCTTTCGCACTTCACGTCCCCGCTCGGTGCGGATCGGGATATTCTGCAGGTTAGGGTTGGTAGAACTTAAACGCCCGGTGGCAGCCACTGCCTGGTTATAGGAGGTATGCACCCGCCCGGTTTTAGCATTCACCATTTGCGGAAGAGCGTCAACGTAAGTCGACTTCAGTTTTTGCAGTTGACGATAATCCAATATATCACGCACAATATCGCTTTTAGCAGCTAATGAAAGCAGCACATCCTCACCGGTTTGATATTGGCCAGTCTTGGTTTTTTTAGCTTTAGGGTCAAGCATCAGTTTCTCGAACAATACCTCACCCAGTTGTTTTGGCGATGCAATGTTAAAGCGTACACCTGCCTTTTCATAGACTGTTTTTTCCAGTTTTGCTATGTCGGTTTCCAATTCTTTCGAGAATTCGCGCAGTGTATCATGGTCTATCTTTACGCCTTCGTATTCAATATCTGCCAACACATATATCAGCGGGTTCTCGATCTCATGCAGCAGTTTTTCGGCTTCTACCTGTTTTATTTTCGGCGCGAATATCTCTTTTAATTGTAGTGTGATGTCGGCATCCTCGGCTGCGTATTCCTTAATTTTTTCTATTTCCACATCGCGCATGTTGCCCTGTCCTTTGCCTTTGGCGCCTATCAGTTCGGTTATGGAAACAGGCTTATAGCCCAGGTAATTTTCAGAAAGCACATCCATGCCATGGCGTGTATCCGGGTCGATGACATAATGTGCCATCATGGTATCGAACAAATTGCCTTTTACCTCAACGCCGTACCATTTCAGCATCAGGATGTCGAATTTCAGGTTCTGGCCTATTTTGCCTATCGAAGCGTTTTCCATTACTTCTTTAAATTCAGCCACGATCTTTCTGGTTTCTTCCTGGTTCTCAGGCACCGGAACATACCATCCTTCAGCAGCTTTTACCGAGAACGACAAACCAACCAACTCACAAAAGTTGGCATCGGTGCCGGTAGTTTCGGTGTCGAAGCAAAATTCTTTTTGTTTTTTCAACAAGGCTATCAGTTCCGCGCGTTTTTCAAAAGTATCGGCTAAGTGATATTCATGCGGAACGGTATCAATGTTTTTAGCAGGGCCAGCAGGTTCGTATTCCGGCTCGGCTATGTCCTGTACATCCACCGTCATGGTGGTACGACCTGTGGCTACCGGGTTACCGAAGAGGTCGGTCTGGATCGATACTGCCTTTAATTCGGTAATACTGAAATCGTCACCAAACACACGGCGACCCAATGTGCGAAATTCCAGTTCGGCAAAAAGTGGTTCCAGTAATTCTTTACTTGGCGCGCACATTTCCAGCCCGGCCTCATCCAGTTCAACAGGAGAATTAAGGTTGATAGTAGCTAACCGTTTCGACATTAAACCCTGCTCGGCAAATTGCTCCACATTCTCGCGCATTTTGCCTTTCAGTTCATGGCTGTGGGCGATAATTTCTTCTACCGAGCCATATTGTTTAATAAGCGCCTTAGCCGTTTTCTCACCAATGCCGGGGATGCCGGGGATGCCGTCCACCGCATCGCCCCAAAGACCTAAAATATCTATTACTTGTTCAACACGTTCAATTTCCCATTTTGCCAATACTTCCTTTACGCCTAAAATTTCCATCTCGTTACCCATGCGGGCAGGCTTGTAAATATGGATATTGGGCGATACCAACTGCGCGAAATCCTTATCGGGTGTCATGCAATACACCTGGTATCCTTTCGCCTCCGCCTTTTTGGCAAGCGTGCCGATGATATCGTCGGCCTCGTAACCATCAGAAGTGATCAATGGAATATTAAAACCAAGCACTACTTTAAAAATGTAGGGCATGGCCTTCGACAAATCCTCGGGCATGGCCTCGCGGTGGGCTTTATATTTTTCGTATTCGGTATGGCGTTCGGTAGGGGCGTCGGTGTCAAACACTACGGCCATGTGGGTAGGTCTTTCCTTTTTTAACACATCCAACAACGTATTGGTAAAGCCCATTACAGCCGATGTATTTAACCCACCCGATGTAAACCGCGGGCTTTTACTCAAAGCGAAATGCGCCCGGTAAATAAGCGCCATGCCATCCAAAAGAAATAGTTTTTTCATTATATTATCACTAATTGCACGAATTTATATACGCGAATTGCACGAATGAAAACGAATTTTTACAAACGCTCCGGGTTTATACATCCATCACAAAAATAGGATTTATGCTGACATACACAGGCCAATTCGATTGAATAAAAGAATTCGTGCAATTCGCTATAATTCGCCCAATTCGTGTCAATTTATTTAAATGAACAATCAGGCAAATGGTCATTTACCATGCCGGTGGCCTGCATGTGGGCGTAGCATATGGTGGTGCCAAAGAATTTGAAGCCGCGCTTTTTCATATCCTTGCTGATGGCATCGGATATGGGGGTGCTGGCCGGTAAAATGCCGTTTGTGTTATTAATAGGTTGGCCATCGGGCATAAAGCTATACAAATATTTATCAAATGAGCCGAATTCTTTTTGTACTTCTATAAATAGCTTGGCATTGCTGATGGCGGCGGCTATTTTCAAGCGATTGCGGATGATGCCGGCATCATTTAACAAACGTTCCACATCCTTATCGTCAAAAGCGGCTACTTTTTTTACATCAAAGTCGGCGAAAGCCTTGCGGTAATTTTCTCGGCGGCGCAGGATGGTTATCCAGCTTAGTCCTGCCTGGGCTGATTCAAGCACCAGGAACTCGAATAGTATTTTATCATCGTGGGTTACTTTGCCCCACTCTTCATCGTGATATTTGATGTATAATTCATCATTTCCGGGCCAGGTGCAGCGTTTAGTTTCTTTGGTTGCCATTGTTGCTTCTTGATTAATAGCTAAAATTTGTCATTGCGAAGTACGAAGCAATCGCGAATTATTCACGAGCGCCTGTCTCCTTGCGATTGCTTCGTACTTCGCAAATGACATAAAAATTGTGAAATAAAATTATGAAATGTTTATTGCAAAAATATTTAAATTGCTAAAAATTTTATCAAAGCATTATGGAAAGTTTATCACCAAATATTTTTGTCCGCGATATGGATAAAACTATTGAATTTTATAAGCTGTTAGGATTTAACGTCACTATGTCGGTGCCTGACAGCGGCAATGATTTTGTGTGGGTGATGATGAATAAAGGTAACGTTACCTTTATGTTTCAAACTTTTGACAGCCTGGCCGATGACCTGCCACAGATTAACCGTACGGATGGTAGTTCGATGCTGTTGTATATCAGCCTGAAAAATATACACGGGTTTTTCGATTCGATAAAGGATAAGGTACAGGTATTAAAAGGGCTGGAGAAAACTTTTTACGGCGCCACCGAATTTTCTATTTTGGATAATAACAATTATGTGCTCACTTTTGCCGAGCATGAGTAACCCCATACAATTTAAGCGCGTCGATCATATCCACATCGCTGTTTCGCCTGAAAGGCTGGAAGAAGCCCGGCAGTTTTATGCGGATGTAATTGGCCTGGAATTAATTGAGCGACCAAACCATCTTTTTAATACCGCGGGTTATTGGTTTAACATTGGCGATATACAACTACATGTAGGAGTTGAACCGCAAATGCCTGTTTCAACCAGGCATACTGCTTTTGAAGTGGCAGATGTTGATGCTGCTTTAAATTATTTAAAAGATAAAGTGCGGATATTAGATGAGCCGGTTATTCCCTGGCGCAGGCGCTTTACTTTTCTTGACCCTTTTGGCAACAGGATGGAATTATTGCAGATATTGTAATTATAGCGCCAGTTCAACTTCCGGGTCCCAGAATATTTGTTTAAAGTTTTGGATCTGATCGTTCTCAACATGCACGCCTTCGCTTTCCAGCATTTCGGCCATGCGGTTGCCGCCAAAATGCTGTTTGGCAGTTAACAAACCCTGCCTGTTCACTACCCGGTGCGCAGGTACAGGCGGGTTTTCTTTGCCGCAAGCCATCATGGCATAGCCCACCATTCGTGACGAGCCTTTTGTGCCGAGATAAGAAGCAATAGCGCCATACGAGGTTGCGCGGCCTTTTGGTATGAGGCGCACTACCTGGTAAACCTTATCGTAAAAAGTGATGTCATCCATTGTTTGGAAATGAGAATTTAAGGTAGTTAATATTCTTATTATCCTTTAAGTATTTTTTTTCGTAATATGTTTTGATCGACAGTACTTCATCAGCATAAGGCGAATGATATAAATCCTCGGTTTTCACATGAAGGTTCAGGTTCAATTCAGTTATTTTTTCAGCAGTGTAGGCGTGCAACCCGTCGTTATCAGTTTTCAGGTTGATGAAGCCGCCGGGTTTTAAAAATTGTTTGTATTTTTCTAAAAAGCGGGGCGATGTTAAACGCTTTTTTTCTCGGCTTAGCTGGGGTTGCGGGTCAGGAAAGGTGATCCAGATTTCATCTACTTCGCCGGGGGCAAAATAATCAGTTATATTCTCGATCTGTATGCGTAAGAAGCCCACGTTATTAACGCTTTCTTCCAGCGCGGTTTTGGCGCCTCGCCAAATGCGGTTGCCTTTGTAGTCAATACCAATAAAGTTTCTGTCGGGGAATAATTGTGCAAGGTTTACAGTGTATTCGCCTTTTCCGCAAGCCAGTTCCAATACAACGGGATGGTCATTTTTAAAAAAGCTATTCGCCCAGGCGCCTTTTAATGGCTTACCCGCATCTAATTGTAAAACGTTGCTAAACGTATCTACTTCGGCAAAACGCCGTAATTTATCTTTTCCCACTTTAAAAAAATTAAAGCGCAAAAATAGTAAACATGATGAATATGATTGACGCAAAGTATTGCATCAGGATAAACGGTTTTACAACCCGTAAGGATAACGCTGGTCTACCTTTTCTTTTTTGCTGAACAGGTGTTTTATCTTATCCCAAACGCTCATCACCGAGTCTTCGTTGATATAGCCTGATGCTTTTTGCGATACAAGGCCAACCAGTGCCTTTACAATAAAGCCTGAATTTTTGAACAGCGTTTTATTAAGCGTAAGCGGCACCAGGAAACGCGAAATGATGCTTACAAAATCCTGATTAAAAATATTGTTTTTATTTTCGCCGCCATGGCCTTTGGGGAACATGGAATACACTGTGGTAATTATAGCCACAGGGCTGCTGAAGCGTTCCTTCAGCGCCTGGCCCTTTACCTCCTCCAGTTCGCGCAAACGTACAATCTCTTCTTTTAGCTGCCAGCTGTTGGTAATAGGTGTATCCATTATTTTAATAACTTTTGTATAAGCGCGTTTATCAATGGCTTTTCAAGGCGCTTTTTATTTAGCTTAACTGTAATTGCTATAAGTAAATATATACCCGCAATACAGGCAAAGCCTTCCCATAGCGAATTGAATACATAGGCCAGGTAAAACCCAAGTGTAACGCTGGCGAATATGAAAGCCATCACCATACATATTACCACTACCACATCAGCTATCATGCTGGCAGCAATGGATGTCCCGCCTTCAATAGCCCTAAGCTTGGCTAATTTTAGGCGTATTTCACCATACTCCTTTAGCTGGTCAATAATTGGCGGTGGTGTTTCTTTGTTAGGTTCTTCCATATTAATTTTTATTGATCCCGGGCAGCATAACTACCCGGGATAAAGAAAATTTACGCGTGTTCCAGGTCGTCCTGGTATTCTACTTCAGCGCCGTTAATTTTGGTTTTGATGTTGTCTACTATCTTATCCTTTAAGCCTACCAGGTTATCAATTTCTGCAGCGGCTGTTTCTTTTATTGAGTCGCCGAGGTTTTTTAATGATTCGTTGAGCTTGTCGCGTGTTTCGCTGCCCTTTTCAGGCGCAAACAATATACCCAATGCTGCACCTGCGGCCAGACCGGCAAGCAATGCAACTACTACTTTTGTGTTATCGTTCATACTACTATAATTTTTAAGTTGATGATTTGTTTTAAAAACGACTAAATATCTTGCCAAATATTGCCTAACCGACAATGTGACGGTATTTTTGCCTGATTACTGTTTTTCATCAAATATAATCATTTATCAATTTATACATCGCTATCATTGCCCGTTCTTATTCTTTCCAGCCTGTCGGCCGCAAGGCGATTGGTTTCATAAATTTCAACCAGTATTAAAAAATACGATAGCAGCACCGGACCGAAAACCAGCCCCAATATTCCAAACAATGGTAAGCCTATAAATACACCAATTACCGATATAATTGGATGGGTATTGCCTACCCGTTTGTTAATGAGTACGCGCAAAACATTGTCAACATTGCCTATAAATAATAAACCGTATGCCAGTATCAATATACCTTTTACCGTATGATCATTTGCTATAAAGATAATACCTGTCGGTATGCATAAGGTTGGTGCGCCTACCACCGGTAAAAATGACATAAATGAACCGATAACACCCCAAAAAATTGGATCTTCTATTCCAAATGCGTAAAAGCCAAGGGCCAGCAGCGTACCCTGTGTAATAGCGATAATACCCTGCCCCAACACATTTGAATAGGTTGAATTGCGCATAGCTTCGGCGAATTTTAGCGCGTGCTGTTCGCGGAAAGGGGCATATTTTAACAAACCTGTTTCGAAGGTGTTGCGTTGGGTGAGCATGAAATACAGCAAAAAATAAAGTACCAAAAGTGTTAAAATTATACTGGCGGCGCTGCTTAATATAGATGGGAACAGGTCGGCGGCGAATGTGCCCAGTTTTTGCAGCGTATTTTCGGCGAAATGTTGCTGCCCTAAATTTTTTGCAGCAAAAACATCGATCTTGGTTACCCACTCCTGTATAGGGAAGGTATCTTTATTGATGCCTGATATTTTCCCTATCACCATAAAACTTAACGACAGGAAGGGGATAACAATAACAATAAGCGAGCTGAAGATAATGAGCAGCGCTATAACCGTTTTGTTCCAGCCCTTTTTATCAACCAGAAAAATGTACAGCGGCCTGAAGATGGTAAAAAGCACAATAGCCCCTAGTATAGCGCTAAATAAACCACTTAATGCGTACACTAAAAAGCACCCCAGCGCAATTATGCTAACCAGTATAATATTATTACGTTGCTTATAGTTAAAAATCGACATGAGGCAGATTAGTGATAAACGCTACCACACATAAACAACAATGTGCCAAATTGTTTTGGTGTGGAAAAAGAAACAGGAATTCAAGAGCCAAGAATCAAAATAGTTGAGGAAAAGGAACCCAGAAGAAAATACAAGGACCAAGATAACATATATGCGATCGTGCAGTATTCCTGACTCTCACATCTTTGCTTTTTGATCCTACAATTATTCTTTATCTTTTAGCAGTGCGTTTATACGGGAACAGCTTGTGGCTATGGTTTCAATATAAAACGCTATATCGGGCGAATCACCAGGCATTTCATGCTTTAGCTCTTCTACAGACAGTTGTATGTTTGAAAGCTGGTTCCGTATATCGTGCCGTAGGCTGCTTAAATATAATTTAAGTTCGTCTTCATCCCTTGGCAGCTTTTCCATTTTTATTTCAGGTTGATAGCCTTCATTTTATTATACAGGGTCTTCCGGTCTATCTTTAATATTTCGGCTGCTTTGGTTTTATTAAAATTAACCTCCTTCAATACATTTAAGATGGTTTCATATTCAGCCTCAAGCGCTGCATTTTTAAGATCATGGCGGTTCTCTTTCGATTCAGGCGCTTCATTAACCGAAGTGTTTGTTGTGGTACTGCCATTACTACCGTAATCAAAAGCCATCATCCGGTTTGATATTTCAAGCGGCAAGGCCTTCATCATTATTTCGTTGCCCTCGGTAAGCAGGGTGGCACGGCGCACTATATTTTTCAGCTCGCGGATGTTGCCCGGCCAGCGGTAATTCATAAAACATTCCACCACTTCGGGCGAGAATGAGGTTACGTTACGGCTCAGTTCATGATTGGCAATTACCAAAAAATGTTCGGCCAGCAACATAATATCGTTTCCCCGCTCGCGCAAAGGCGGCATATATATACTAAACTCGTTAAAGCGGTGATACAAGTCCTCCCTGAACCTGCCTTTTTGTATACTTTCCTGCAAGTTTTCGTTGGTAGCTACAATAATGCGCACGTCAAGGTCTATCTCTTTGGTACTGCCTATTCTTTTCACTTTACGTTCTTGCACGGTACGCAGCAGAGCGGCTTGTATATCGTATGACAGGTTTCCCACTTCGTCCAAAAACAAAGTACCGCCGTTAGCCATTTCAAAATGGCCTATTTTGGTGTATAAAGCGCCGGTGAATGATCCTTTTTCGTGGCCGAAAAATTCGCTGGCGGCAAGCTCTTTAGTAAGCGAACCGCAATCCATAGCCACAAAGGGGTGGTTGTGCCGTGGGCTGCTCAAGTGGATGCTTTTTGCAACAGCTTCCTTGCCGGTGCCGCTATCACCTATAATAATTACGCTGTAATTTGTTGGGGCCACCAGGTCAATTTGCCTTAAAATTTCTTTCGAAGCGCGGCTAGTGCCAAAAACAAACTCGCCGTTCTGAACTATTTTTTTATTTTCTTTTGATTTTGAATTTATAACGGGTTCAGTGTCGTGCATATCCTCCAGCAAAGCATATTGTGTTTCAATAGCTTTGTTGATGGTGTTTAATATTTCATCGGGATATAAGGGCTTGGTAATATAGTCGTATGCGCCCATTTTAATAAGCTCTACGGCCATTTTAATATCAGAATAGCCCGTGATGATAATAACCCCGGTTTTGGGGTATTGCATTTTTATATTTTTAAGCATTTCGCGGCCATCGGTGTCTTCCAGCCTAAAATCGCACAATACCAAATTGAATTCCCCATTTTTAAGAAATTCCATACCGGTATTACCATTAGAAGCTGTTTGGACGTCGAAACCGTTGCGGGTTAAAAACTTCGACAGTAATAAGGCTACATTAACTTCATCATCAATGATGAGGATCTTCTTCATAATTACATAACTGTTAACAGGTAAATGTATTTAGACTGTTAAGTTACACAAAAATGCTAAAAGTTGAGAAATATTATGAAATTGTTATTTTTTTATTTCAGGCTGAAACCATAGGCTACCCTAACGCCCCAAAAGGTATTGTAGTTACCATCGCCATAAAAGCTTTGGGTCTTTTGCCAGCGTATGCCGCCATCAATAAAGTTTTTGTTGTGAAGTTTAAACAATATGCCCATTTGCGGGGCCCAGGTAAAGGCATTGCCGTTAATGGCATACACGGCAGTACGGTTGAGTAAAAGAGTTTCGCCTGCTTCGCCTTGTATATAGAAGGTACGGATGAGGTAAAATTTTAGGCCCAGTTTTAATGGTGCAGTATTCATATTAGCTGCTTTAACGTTGGCAATGTATTGGGGGTTTGAGCTTGAATTACTAGCCGAAAACATGGTATAACCCGCATTGCCAGTTACATAAAGTTTTTCAGTAATAGGAAAATCAAGCTGTACCGAAGCGCCGAAACCAATGGTATATGAGTTGCCAAAATTGCCTGTAGGGAACGAAAAATCGGGTCCGATGGCTATGCGTGCAGTATCGGGAACAGCGCTGTATTGTGCTTTCGCGGCATAGGTAAAACTGATGAATGCTATTAAGATGAATAATTTTTTGTAAACGATCTTCATGTTATGTGGGTTGAATTAATGGTGTTAAAACGTACAATGCCGCAACAACGTATATGTGGTATAAATTTTATTTAAAGCAATAATACACTTTTTGTGCAAAGCTAATATTGGTTTTGGTTTTATAAAATGCTTTGTAATAATATTATTGCGAAAGGGAGTGGGGTTGGAAGGCGATTATTCTACCCCCTCTGTCTCCTCCGTCGACATCTCCCCCTAAATTTAGGGGGAGAATGGATGTGGGATAAAATTCAGGACTCAGGTAAATTATATTGCCAATGAATTTTCACCTGCTTTAAGCGGGTATTGCTTGCCTTTCCATACAAATATACCTGTTGTATTTTGGGGCAGGCTTATTTTTACTTTGAGTTTATTGTTGTTCAGTTTGTAATCAACAGTCACTTTTCCATTGGGATGCGGTATCTCGCCGCTAATTTTGGTTAGTGTGCCCAAATGCGGTTCGATCTTTATTTTGGTGAAGCCAGGTGCATAGCTATCGATGCCCAACACGGTTCTGAAAAACTCGATGTTAGGGCTTGCACCCCAGGCATGGCATTCAGAGCGTACTGTACCGAGGCTCGAATCTTCGGCCCAGGTGGTCATGCCTACGGCTATGTTTTCGCGCCAAATGTCGAGCCAGTTCATGTAATCATCGCCCTTGCCTGCTTTTATCAGTGCCTGGTTCAGGTAATATTTAAAGTAAACGCTGCATTGGGTTAAACTTGTATCGGTAAGCAGGCTGTTAACTATTGCCGGCATATCGGCCTGGTTGACTACCCCGGTTAATATGGCCAACGAGTTGGTATGCTGCGAGTAACTGTTTTTGTCTTTGGTATCAGCATATAATTTTTTAACGGGGTCCCAATATTTTCGCTGGATGGTGGCTTTTAATTGAGCGGCTTTTTGGCTGTAGATAGTGGCATAATCCTGTAAGCCTATTTTAGCTTCCATTTCTGCTGCCCATTGGTAGGCCCAAAGCAGTTGCAGATCATAAATGGCAGCGCTGCCATCCGAGCCTTTTATTCCGCCGCCAAAATTACCGGCCCAGTCGACAAAGGCCCAGTAAGGCGTATTTTTTAATGAACCATCGGTTTGTTGGTATTTACTGAAGAAATCAAGTATGGCTCTTTCACCCACCAACTTATCTTTTATAAAGTTGTTATCGCCGCGATACATCCAATAATCATGCAGCATACAGATATACCATAGCGAGAATGTGGAGATGATCTGTGTGCCTTTTGTTGGATAGCAGCTACGGGTAATACCTTCTGCTATGCGCGAGTGGTCTATCTCGGTAAGAGCATTGCGGGCCAGGCGGTCGTCGGTAGTGTTGTAGTACGATATTAAAGCCTGAATTCGGGTATCGCCTATGTATTGCAATTGTTCATAATACGGGCAATCGGTATAGGTTTCGTAAGCGTTGAGCCTTGCGGTGCGCCAGCCGATGTCGAGTATTTGTTTTATTTCGGCGTTGTCGCTGTTAAATACTGAAGCGCGTTTGAATGGATAGGCTGTAAATGTGCCGTAGAGGTCGTCGATAGTTAGCGGGTCGTTTTTAGTTTCAACAATAACCCGCATGTAGCGGTAAGTACGGAAGTTTAGGGTGGTGAATGTTTGGCCCTGGCTGCCATTGGAGATGAGACTGTCTATACGGCCTATAAATTCCTTGCCGTCCACATCATTACGGTTGCTTTTGCGGTGGGTGCCTTTGTCATAAAGCGTTTCGGCATAGCCTAATGATATGCCTGCATCTTTACCGCCGCTAAAGTTTAGCGTTACGTAAGCGTTGGTTTCATAGGTTTGGTCGAGCAGCAGGTAAATCTTTGTGTTAGCCGGGATAGTGATGGCATTTTTTTCTGCGGGGAATGTTGCGGGAACTGTCATCCCTACGGCGCTGCGCAATTTGGGGATGCGCTGGTAGGTCATTTCGCGTGGCGGCAAGGTAGAAGGCACCAATGCCCAATCAATCCCCCACGACATGCCTTTTAGCGTTCCATCCATTATTTTGCCTGCAAATGGCCAGGCGGTATCATCAAAACTGGCAGCTGTCCAGTCGCCTTTAACGGTTTGGTTCATATCCACCATTTCGCCTTTGCTGGCGGCGAAAAAGAAGCCGAGAATGGGCATGTGGCCCGGATCGCGCATACATTTCCAGGTGGTGTTGGTGTTGAGTATATCTTCGGCGGGAGTATTTCCTTGTATGATGAAGCCGGTACGTACGCTGATTATCGCTTCGGGGCGGTATTGTGCCTCGTTCCATACCAATGCAGCTATTATATTTTTGCCTGCTGTTAGATAAGGCGCCAGATCAACGGTTTCATAATTCCAGAAATAGGTATCGCCACGGGTTGGGCCAAGCGAAACCATGGTACCATTCACAAATAGTTTATAGCGGTTATCGGCTGATACATGGATAACGAAAGAGGCGGGTTTGGCGGCGAGATCGAGGCTCTTACGAAAATAATAGATGCCGTATTCATTGCCCGGGTCGTTTTGCGCAGCTATCCATTGGGAGTTCCAGGGCCTTGCATCCTGCGGGTTTTTGAGTTGGGCATGGGTTATTTTTACAGCGGCCATGATTACTATGGCGGTGCATAATGTAAAAAGAGATTTCATTGAGCTGCTAATGGTTTAAACTAAAAGGCTGTTGCAATATCAATAAAAATATACACTTTTTAATAGTTTAAATCAATTTAGCATAGATGTTACAAATTTTATTAGCAAGTAGCAAGACTGGGAGCCTGTTTAAAGTTTAAAGTATGAGGTTGGGCATTTTTACCTTTGCGTTAGGGGTGGCAGTGGATACCGGCCAGACTAAGGGTCTGTGTGACGGCTGTGCGTAAGGCCCGCAGGCGTATGAACGTACAGCCCGGGCCAAAGGCAACGCCATTTTTGAGTCAAAAGCTCAAAAGAAAAATAACATACGTAGCCTATCGCGCTGTTTTACTTACCCCGACGGCGCTGCGCTGGTCGACCCTCTCTTCGCTGCGCGGAAAGAGGGTGGAAAAGGATTAAAACACAAAGGCCCCGGATCACTCCGGGGCCTTTGTATTAATTGTTGTGTAAATGTGCTTAAAAACCGTAAGCTACACGTAAGCCGATAAATTTAACTTTGCTGTCGTTTTCATCGGTTACAAAGTTGCTGGTGCTTTCGTAACGTACACCTGCATCGATGTAATTACCGCCGCCTAACTGAAACTGGTAACCTACCTGTGGAGCCCAAACAAATGCTGCTGATTTATCAAAACCTACATTGCTTTTGTTTAATAAGAAGGCTACACCGGCATCTCCCTGGATATAAAAGTTACTTACAGGGAAGAATTTTAAACCGGCTTTAACAGGCAATAACTGGATGTTTGGAACCGATACTGTTGTACCTGCACCACCTGCAGGTGATGTAAGGGCGATAACATCTTTTTTACCGAAAAAATTATCGTAACCTGCATTAACTGTAACAAATAACTGGTTGCTAACTACGGGGATGTCGGCTTGTAATGAACCACCGATGTTCCAGTTGTAGCCGTTTTTAAAGTTGCCTATTGGCAGGCCTGCGTCAACACCTATGCTATAGCGTACGCCGGTTGGGGTGGTAGTTGTAGTAGATGTTGTAGTTGAAGTTTGTGCTTTTGCACTGAATGCGAATGCAGCAAATGCTAAAGCTAATGCTGAAATTTTTAATGAACTTTTCATGTTGTTATATTATTAAATTGTTGTTCGTCCTTTTAAAAGACGCAGCAAAGTAACGCCACAAAACATATAAGTTTTTTCATGGAAATGTCACCATTATTCAATCGATTGATTAACAGCTAGATAATTTTAACGCTAAATCGGTTTTTTAGCCTTCGGTGACACTCTTATGACTATTTTCCTTTAAATTCGGGCTTGCGTTTCTCCATAAATGCTGCTACACCCTCCTTAATATCCTCAGTTCCAAAGCATTTTCCAAACTCTTCTATTTCAACCTCAAAGCCATTTACACCGGGGTTCGACACCGCATTAACCGCTTTTATAGCCGATGCAAGTGCAAGAGGGGCACGCAACAGCATTTTATTCATTAACTCTTCGGCTTTAGGTAATAGTTCTTCCTGGTTTACTACATGGTTTACTAAGCCAAATCGATAAGCGTCATCCGCAGTTATCATATCCGCTGTCATTATCATTTCCAAAGCCTTTCCTTTGCCCACTAAACGTGTAAGGCGCTGGGTTCCCCCGTAACCGGGTATCAATCCTAAAGTAACTTCGGGCAAACCCATTTTCGCGTTAGCCGATGCTATGCGTATATGGCAGGCCATTGCCAGCTCCAACCCGCCGCCTAAGGCGAATCCGTTAACGGCAGCTATAACGGGCTTAGGGCCATTCTCAATTAAGTTAAAAACCTTGCTTTGCCCATCTGCAGCCAATTGCTTGCCGCCGGTTGCATCCAAAGCTGCAAACTCGCTGATATCGGCACCTGCCACAAACGCTTTTTGGCCCGCGCCGGTGATGATGATGCCGCCCGTCCGGGCATCGTTAATAGCAGTGGTAATAGCGGTGTGCAGTTCATCAAGTGTGGCTTTATTCAAAGCGTTGAGCTTGCTTTCGCGGTTGATGATGATATACTGTACGCGGCCTTTTTGCTCAATTACTATATTTTCAAATGCCATAAAAATCCTGTTTAAAAATTGCGGTGCTGGTGTACCCAGTTGGTAATATAAGTAACAATGTCGCCTGTGTTTGTGCCGGGTGGGAACAATTCGCCAACGCCCTGCTGCTTTAGCTGCGCCATATCATCAGCCGGGATAATGCCGCCGCCGGTTACTAATACATCGTCCATGCCTTTTTCTTTCATCAGGTTAATGATCTTGGGGAAAACCGTCATGTGCGCGCCCGAGAGGATGGATATGCCAATGGCGTCAACGTCTTCCTGCAGGGCGGTATTCACAACCATTTCGGGGGTTTGGCGAAGGCCGGTGTAGATCACTTCCATGCCAGCGTCGCGCAGCGAGGTGGCAATTATGCGTGCGCCGCGGTCGTGCCCGTCGAGCCCAACTTTAGCAACTAATACACGAATTGGCCGGTTAAAGGTGTTACTCATAGTAATACCAGGGTTTATAATTTGGCGTAAAAGTAAGAAGAAAATGTGACGGATGCAGGAATGTAGAAAATTGTGGTGAGTTGAGCGCTTACCAGATTAAAGGATTTACAGATTGTCTTGAAGTTAAAGCAGGACAATCCGTAAATCCTAAAAAACTATTAGCGGAAGCACCCGGACGTCATATCAGTTTTATATCCCCTGGTCTTTCTCGGCTTCCAATGCGGTTCTTATATTGTCTGGTAAGGCAGATAATAAAGTATAACCCGTAGCGGTTTCAATATCCTTAAGCGTTACGATATATTTTGTCCAGTCGGAGCTGGTAGTGTTTATGTTAGGTGTGTTAACTGCTATAACCCTTGTAGTTGATGTTACGCGCAAAACATCATTATCACCTTTAGGTATAATCAGGGCTACTTTCCAAATGTTGCTCGGCACGTTTACATGGCCGCCGTCAACAGTATTTAAAGTACCTTTTGAACCAGTACCACCTGTGCCATAACTACCCATAATAATGTAAACTTCGTTACCTGCTGTTACCTGTGAGCGTAAGTATTCCTCCAAATTTGCCCAGGTCTGTTCATTATTTTGCGGCGCCTGTGGTACCATGTTGGTCATTAAAAAAGTTGAAGCATTTGCATTGGTTGAACTTGTCCTGTCGGCCGATGGGCAATTATGTCCCCTGTCAAAACCCGAACCCGAGTAACCGTTGCTTTCTACCTGGTAAAATCCTGCGGGCAAACCGTTAAAACCAGCAAAATCATTCAACCTGTCGGTAACGCCGGTAGTATTGGTATTATCCAAATGCCAGCTTACCCAGTTTGGTTCGCCTTTAGTAGCATTGTATGATTCGGTATAATAGCCCTGGTCCATCAAATAATTATCCATCATTACAATGGAGTTTGATGCCCCCGAAGGGTTACCAAATAAAAGGTTGCTGTTATCGCCGCTTGTAGGTGGTGCATCTGTACCAATAGTAACACCGCGCGGTGTGGCTGCTGAGCCTGAAGCCGATGTATCTGGTGGAGCAGTAGTGGTATCCGATGGTGTAACCGTAATACCTGGGTCGCCGGTACCTTTAAAGGTAATATCATCAATATTTATACGGGTAGTACCTGTCTTTACAATTTTAAAGCGGGCTTTTGTGTTGGTAGCAACTTTGAATGAATCGGTTACAAAGGTAGTACTGGTTTCATTAACCGAAGCCAGTTGCGTATAAGTAGAGCCACCATCTGTCGATTCCATTAACTGCCATGTTGAACTGCCGTCCGAACCATATTTAGCATGTTTAAGACTGATTAGCGTTACATCATTTATATCAAAGTTCATAGCAATATCGCCTGTACGCAATCGTACCGACCAGTTGCCATCTTTTACATCTGTGGATAAATTGCCTATCAGCGCATCGTTAAAATCCCATGAACCTGTGCTTAAAGTTACATTGGCATCGGCATAAGCGGTTTTGCTGCCGCTTTCAAAAGTTTCTGTTATAGCATAAGTTTTTGGTGGGGTGGTTACTGTAGTGTCGCCTTTACCACCATTATCAGAGGGTGGGGTGGTTGAATTGTTGTCCTTTTTACAGCCGGCAAAAGCTAAAACCAATCCGGCACAGATGAGTAATTTTTTATATTTCATAAATAGTGGTATTTCACCGCAAATATGCCCCCTAAAGATTACCTTAATATTAATTTTTGTGCACAAAAATTAAAAAACTATTGTACAAGCACAAAAACCATGTAAAGTTTTTATTACAGACATATAACAGGTTGTTTTACAGCGGATGATTTAATTGGATTAAGCTTTTGTATTTTTGCAGTCTTAAAAAAACCGGACAATGGCATTATTTGATAATAAAGAAAAAACAAACATTGAGAATTTAGGTGAGTTTGGCCTGATAGATCATTTAACAAAAAATATAAAGCTGGAACAGAAAAGCACCCTAAAAGGTGTGGGCGATGATGCAGCGGTGCTTGATTTTACCGGAAAAAAAGTATTGGTATCAACCGATATGCTGCTGGAAGGCATCCATTTTGATTTGGCATATACCCCGTTAAAACATTTGGGTTATAAAGCCATACAGGTAAACCTGAGCGATATTTATGCCATGAACGGAACGGCAACACAGGTTACCGTTTCCTTAGGTGTATCGAGCAAGTTTCCGCTGGAAGCTGTAGAGGAATTATATGAAGGCATGTATCTTGCCTGCGAAAAATACAATGTGGACATTGTTGGCGGTGATACTACCTCATCAAAACAAGGCCTGGTGATCAGTGTAACTGCCATTGGTTATGCCGATGAAAAGGATATCGTATATCGCAACGGTGCTGAAGAGGGCGACCTTATTTGCGTATCAGGCGATCTGGGCGGGGCATATACCGGCCTGCAATTGCTGGAGCGCGAAAAACTGATCTACCTCGAAAACCCCAACATCCAACCCGACCTGGAAGGGAAGGATTACATAGTAGAACGCCAGCTAAAGCCCGAGGCGCGTAAGGACATTATCGACCTGCTGAAAGAAATTGGGGTTAAACCAACCTCGATGATAGATGTATCGGATGGTTTGGCATCAGAGATACTGCATATCTGCAAGCAAAGCAACAAAGGCTGTAACTTATACGAGGAAAAAATACCCCTTGACCCAATGACCTTTGAAACCGCCCGCGAGTTTAATCTTGACCCCACGATTTGCGCCTTAAGCGGTGGTGAGGACTATGAACTCCTTTTTACCGTTAAACAGGCTGATTACGATAAGATAAAGTTTAAAATGGACATTACCATTATTGGTTACATTACCGAACCTTCAGCGGGGTGTAATTTAGTAACTAAAGCCGGTGCAATGCACACGTTGAAAGCGCAGGGCTGGAATGCGTTTAATTCCCAAACTTCCTAAAAGGAGCTTTTTATAAGCAATCAGTTGGGTCAGGTTTAGGTATTCTTAATAGTAGAATGTCATTAACCGCTTTATTTGCATTTTTAGACTCTTCACGAATTTGTTTTTTACCGATTAAGTCCCTTTTTAATTATAATGTAGTTTGTTAGCTCATTTACGAAATCATTCGCTTTCCTGATTAATACTTTGTTTCTCATATCAGGGGTTAATAAGCTCATCTTTAAAATCTTCGGAAGACGTCTCCTGATCCAAATACTTCTGATCCAACTGTTTATTTGCCTTCGCCCCCAGGTTCTTTATTTTTTCGGCAGTAATAGTAAGGTTGCCATTGCCATCCACCAGTTTATTGATGGCGGCATCATAAGCGCTTTGGCTTTGCTTAATATTTTTGCCTATGCTTTCCATATCGTTTACAAAACCAACAAACTTATCGTACATGGTACCGCTTAAGCGCGCAATTTCCAATACGTTGCGGTTTTGTCTTTCCTGTTTCCATATGCTGGCGATGGTACGTAAGGTAGCTAACAGCGTCGATGGGCTTACAATAACCACCCGTTTATCCCAGGCATCGCTGAATAATTCGGCATCTATCTGCACCGCAAAGCTGAAGGATGATTCAATAGGGATAAATAGCAATACAAAGTCAGGCGAATTGATCTGATACAGGTCGTGATAGTTTTTAGCCGATAACCCAGATACATGATTGCGGATGGATTCAACGTGAGCTTTGGAAAATAGCTTGCGTTCATCCTCTGTTTCACAATTTACCAGCTTTTCATAAGCAATCAACGATACCTTTGAATCGATGATCAAATGTTTTTCATCGGGCAGGTCAATGATAACATCAGGCTGGAGACGGTTGCCATCTGAACCTTGTAAACTTACCTGCATACGGTATTCCCTGTCTTTAACCAATCCTGAACGTTCCAACACACGCTCCAATATTACCTCACCCCAGTTGCCCTGCTTTTTGTTATCTCCCTTTAGGGCTTTGGTCAGATTTTGTGCTTCGTTGCTAATAAGTTTGTTCAAATCCATCAGCTGGGTGATAACACCTTTAAGTGTATTACGTTCGGCAGCTTCCATGTTGTAAACCTTGTCTACCTTTTCCTCAAAAGCCTTTATATTTTCTTTTAATGGATTAAGCAATACATCCAAATTGGCACGGTTTGTTTCCACAAATTTTTGCGATTTTTCATCAAGCAGCTTGTTGGCCACATTCTGAAATTCTAACTGAAATTTTTGCTGAATATCGTTTATCGCTTTTTCTTGCTCGCTTAATCTTTCCCGTTGTGCTTTGAATGATTCTTCAGCCTTAGCCATCCGGTTCTTTTCAGTAAGTAATTCCTGGTTTATTGTACTTAACTGCGCATCGTAACGCACCCGTTCATCCTGCAATTGTTTATCGGCTTTATCGCGCTCGGCAGCAAGGCCGGCAGCGCGTTCTTCGGCTTTGGCTAAGGTGATATTAAGAGTTGTATTTGCAGATTTTAAACGTTCTAGTTCATCAGCAGAAATGCCATTAGCCGGCCTTGGTTTTTGCACGAACAAATAAACGGCGATCAATAAAATTATTACAGCAGCGACTAAAACGAAGACTTCCATTTGCAAAAAATATTAGCAAAACGAAGATAGAAAATTTTAATAAGGAAATTAATACGTAGCTGAAAAATTAACTTACTGCTTTACGTCTTTCTCCACCCTTAATCCTACATCGCTTATTTCATGCAAAGGATTGTCGCGCATGTTTTGCTCAATGGCAAAGTGGTACACACCTTTTGCCGGGAAACGGTAACCCTGGCGGAACATCATCTGGTAATTATATAAATTGCCCGACCCATCGCCCAGCCACTCGCCATCGGTATTGGCCAGTTTAAATTCCATGCGGTTAACGGTTGGTTTATTATCGGGCCCGGTTTGGTGAAACAAAATAAATATGTTCGAGTATTTATAGTCGCCAGTTACACGCAGGTTGAAGTATAAATTATAAGGCACCCTCTCATCATCTACCTTCACATCAAACTTCACCAAATTCCCGTACGACCAATTGTGGTTATCGATCGCAGAGCTCTTATCAATAACAGCATTTGGGTCGCTGCACGAAGCAAACGTTATTATCAGTAATAAAGCAGGTAACAGGTATATAAACCGTTTCATTTTGTTATGATGCTGTTGGTCCGCCGGTATTTCCGCCGGGGCGGTTTTGGTTATTTTGATTTGGGCGGCGGTGCTTATGGCGCCTGTTTTGATTATTACCCTGTGGTTTATTACCATCAGCACGTTGTCCTTCAGGCGCATTTCCATCAACTCTTTGAGGCCTGTTCCCATCCTGGCGTTGGCCTTCAGGGCGAGGCGGGCGGTTACCGTCATTACGCTGACCTTCCTGCCGCTGCGGACGGTTTCCATCCTGTCGTTGTCCTTCCGGGCGAGGCGGCCTGTTACTATCCCCCGCGTTTGCCGGGCGCTGTTGATTGCCCTGCTGTGGGGTTTGATTTTGGTTACGGCTATTACGGTTTTTATTTTTCTTTTTGGTGTTATTACGGCGCTCATCCAAACGGGTAAGGCTATCCTGGCCCACTACGTTTTCGTAATCGGGTTCTTTGTCTTTAATAAATTTATTTTCCAGTTCGGCTAATTCACCCAGATCGGCAGGTATAATGCCCTCTTTATTTTGCTGTTGAATTTCCTTGACACGGTTTATCGGCAGCGGTATCCACGATTCCTCGCGCGGGTAACTGAACCACATCAGCTTTTTAAATATATCTGTTTTTTGCAGGCGGGCATCACCTTTTTCAGTTCTTAATACATTTACATTATCGGGGATGTGTTTAAGCGCATCCATATACGTGTCAAGCTCATAGTTCAGGCAGCATTTTAATTTGCCGCACTGGCCTGCAAGTTTAAGGGTATTGAGCGAAAGATTTTGATAACGCGCTGCCGAAGTGGAAACCGTTTTAAAATCAGTTAACCAGGTTGAGCAACATAACTCGCGACCACATGAACCAATGCCACCTAACCGGCTTGCTTCCTGCCGCATGCCTATCTGCCGCATCTCTATCCTTATGCGGAATTGCTCGGCCATTTTCTTGATCAGCTCGCGGAAATCCACGCGGCCCTCGGCCGTGTAATAAAAAGTCGCTTTGGTTTTATCGCCCTGGTAATCCACATCGCTTAGCTTCATGCTCAGGTTAAGTTCCAGTGCCAGCTTACGCGATTTGTGCATGGTTTCCCATTCGAGGTCTTTGGCTGCCTTCCATTTTTCAACATCGGCTACGGTGGCTTTGCGGTATATTTTTTTGGCAACGTCGGCTTCTTTTACACGGCGCTTGGTCATTTGCATGCGCACCAGTTCGCCGGTTACGGATACGTGGCCTACGTCATAGCCGCCGGTAGCGGTTTCAACAACAACAAGTTCACCTGCTTCCAGGTAAATATTATCGCTGTTCAGGAAAAACTCTTTCCGTGAACCTTTAAATTTTACCTCGATAACCGGAAACGGTTTATAATTTGTCGGCATGTCCATGTGCGACAGCCAATCGTATACATCTAATTTGCTGCAGCCATTGGTAAGGCATGAGCCATTACTTTTGCAGCCAGCCGGTGAACATCCGCCACCGGTTGAGCAACTTCCACATCCCATATTATTTGGTATATATTGTGTCCGCTGTTTGGCGGATCGTTTTAAACTTTAGCGTTTTTACAATTTGTAAAGATACATCTAAAAATAAAATTTTCGGATTTGCATTTCTTTCCACATGATAATGCGCCTTTTCAAGCTCACTACTAATGGCCTGTGCCTGTGAAATGTCCATCACGTTGGTCATTCTTTGCGCTGTTTCCAACTCCTGCGCCGGTAAATGTACCAGGTTGCCAACACCCGCCATCAGTAAGCAGCACTCGCGTATAAAGCTGACGCCATAGCGTAAAAAATTCTTTTGATTCTCACGGCCCATCTTTGCCAACTGGTCGACAAAGCTTAATATTTCCAGTCCTTTATTTGCAAAACAAAGGCGCAGCCAGTCGACAAATATTTTATGATAACTCTTGTTCTCATCCTGCAGCATAGCTAAGGCCTCGGTTAAATTACCGTTGGCTAAATAGGCTATCTCGGCGGCGGCTTCATTGGTTTGGTTATGCTGGGCGATGAGGGTTCCTTTTATCTCCTCGTAACTCAAAGCCGGGATTTTTATCAACTGCGTACGCGAAAGAATAGTATTTAATATCTGGTCCTGGTTTTGGGCCACAAGCAAAAACAGCGTATTGGGCTGCGGCTCCTCAATAATTTTTAGAAGCGCATTACCTTCTTTATCCAGATATTCGGGCAGCCAAAGTATTAAAACCTTATAAACGGATTCAAAAGGCTTAAGGCTTAGTTTCTTGATAATTTGGTGGCATTCGGCGATATTAATATTCGCCTGCTTATTCTCGGCATCCAGATAATCGCGCCAGGTATCGAGGTTAAGATAGGGATAAGCCAAGAACGCTTCGCGCCATTGCTCGATAAAAGTTAGCGCGTTATCATCTTTATGTTTAGCAAAGAAAGGATAGGAAAAATGCAGGTCGGGGTGCATCAGTTTTTGGTACTTGCGGCACGATGAGCATAGTCCACACGAATCATCGGGCTGCTTATCCTCGCACGACAAATATTGAGCATAAGCCACTGCCAACGCGAGGCTTCCCGATCCCTCCGGTCCCAAAAACAGTTGCGCATGACTCACTCTGTTCTCATTAACAGAGTTGATCAAACGTTGCTTTATGGCGGCCTGCCCAACTATTTCTTTAAACTGCATTGGTGCAAAGTAACAATTTGAATTGAGATGATAAGATGTTTGAACGGCTTTTTTACAAAAAAGAAGCTAAACCGAACGCGTATTAACTCACCCCGACATCGCTACGCTTGTCGACCCTCTCTTCGCCTACGGCGGAAAGAGGGTGAAAAACAATTACCTTTGTATATGTTTTCAACTAATCTCCAATCTCTAATCTTTAATCTCTACACAAAATGCGCGTAATGGCCTTCGATTACGGCACCAAACGCATCGGCATCGCGGTTACCGACCCTTTGCAGATCATTGCCACAGGCCTGGAAACCATCCACCCAAAAGATATTGTTGAATACCTGAAAAAGTACATGCAAACCGAGCAGGTAGAACGCTTCATAGTTGGCGAACCCAAACAAATGGATAACACGCCCTCGCAATCTGCACCCCACGTAAAAGGATTTGTAACCATCCTTAAAAAAAACTTCCCGGAGATACCTGTTGAAATGCTGGATGAACGCTTCACCTCAAAAATGGCATCGGCAACCATAGCCCAAAGTGGTATGGGTAAGAAGAACAGGCAGAATAAGGAATTGGTGGATACCATATCGGCCACTATTCTCTTACAATCCTATATGACTATTAAGCGCTATTAAAATAGCTAATTATCTGATATATATACAAATAGCCGTTTAAAAACACCATTAATTTTAAATTTCCTACCTTTGCGCCCATGGAAATCCTACCTGATGACCTGCAACGCTATTTGGATGAGCACTGCGAACCGGAACCGGAAGTGCTTCAAAAAATCAATCGCGACACTTATTTAAAAGTGTTGAAACCGCATATGTTATCGGGTCATTACCAGGGCAGGTTGCTGAGTTTTTTAAGTAAAATGATGCAACCCAAACGGATATTGGAGATAGGGACCTTCACAGGTTACGCCACCATTTGCCTGGCCGAAGGGCTTACCGAAGATGGTATTATACATACCATTGAGGTGAACCGCGAAATGGAGGAAATGCTTAATTCACATTTTAAATCAACAAATGTGGAGAAAAAGATAAAGCTGCATTTTGGCGAAGCTGTACAGGTAATACCCACTTTGGAGGGTGAAATATTCGACATGGTGTTTATTGATGCCGATAAAAAGAATAATTATACTTACTTTGAATTAATATTAGATAAGGTCAGATCCGGAGGATTAATAATAATTGATAATGTTTTGTGGAAAGGGAAGGTTTACGGTGTTGAAAATGACACCGATACACAAACTATCCGCAAACTAAATGACCAGATTTCCGTAAACAGTCAGGTGGAGAAATTAATACTGCCTGTACGCGACGGGGTACTGCTCATCAGAAAAAAATAATTATGAAGAAAATCTTACTGATTACAGTGCTGTTAGCCTCAACTTTAGCAGTATCAGCACAAAAAAACACTTCACAATCTTATATCGATAAATTTAAGGCCGACGCCATCCGCATTATGCAGGAAACAGGTATACCCGCAAGTATAGTTTTGGGTGTGGCCATGCACGAATCGGCTTGCGGCAACAGCGCCATTGCACAAAACCTGAACAACCAGTTTGGCGTAAAAGGTGGCGGCACCTCTGTTTACTACAAACACAAGAAAAAAGTCAGGTCATCATACAAACAATATGACTCGATCACCGAATCATTTGAAGATTTTGCCCGCATCATGACCGAACGCAAGCAGTTCAGCCACCTCGCCGATCAGCTTACTCAATATGATTACGTGGCATGGGCCAAAGGCATACAGCGCAGCGGTTACGCCAGCAGCCGTAAATGGGCGGCGCAGGTTTTGGGTTTGATAAATAAATATAAATTGTATGACCTTGACCAAACCCCTGCCAACCAGCCACCATTGCTTCAACCCGCGCCCGACCCTACCGACCCAACAGGTTCGCAGGCTAAAATGGCTAACAATCAATAAAAAGTACATTTAAAGTACTATTTTGGCTCAACTTATGTTCCTTCAATAAAGGTTTAGTCCATTATGCGTAAAATAGTACTACTTTTTGTCGTCGCCATAGCCATCAGTTCCTGCTCGGCACGAAAAGGCACCATCAGTAACCGCGATGCTTACAGGAATAATCTCAACATTCAGCGGCAACATCAGGATGCAATTGCAAATTATCAATCCTATACTTCGTTACAATATATCGATAGGTTTAAAGGCATTGCTATGCAGGAAATGAACCTGTATGGCATACCGGCCAGCATTACGCTGGCGCAGGGTTTATATGAATCGGGCAGTGGCAACAGCGAACTGGCAAAAAACGCCAACAATCACTTCGGCATAAAATGTACCAGCGACTGGACAGGCAAAAGTTATTATAAAGATGATGACGGCCACAATGATTGTTTCCGTGTTTATGATACGCCCGAACAATCGTTTAGGGATCATTCAAACTTTTTAAAGCGCAAAAACTATGCGCATTTGTTCGAGCTGGATAAAAACGATTACCAGGGCTGGGCATACGGTTTAAAGGCGGCCGGTTATGCCACTAATCCAAAATATCCGCAGCTCATTATCGGTATCATTCAAAAATATAACCTCGACCAATATGACAGGCCGGAAGGTACAGTGCAAAAAATCAAGCGCGAAGACCGCGTGTTTAACCAGATAGATCAGAACATTGGCAAGGCCACTAAAGATTCAATCATACAAACTACTCCTTCCAACAAATTATATACCGTACAACAAGGCGATACACTATATAACATATCAAAGCGTTTTGGACTTACCGTTGATGAATTAATGGGCCTTAATAATTTGAGCGATAATAATATTAAAATAGGGCAAAAGTTGGTGGTGGCAAAATAGTGATGTTAAGAAGTGTTAAATAATATGTGCGTGCCCGGGCGAACGTTTAGTTTTAGCGTTGCTATGAAGTATTTATTGCTGTTGTTAGTTATCGGGAGTTACGTTAATGCTTTTTCGCAGGAAAAGTATGTTGATGGGATTGTTTTTGATAAATACAGTAAAGACCGTATTGCTATAGTAAACATACGAAATGCTACGGCAGGTAATGATATCTATGATAACCTGAAAGGCGAATATAAAATTGCTGCAACCATTGGCGATTTATTGATATTTTCAAAAGAGGGCTATTCCCCCGATACTATTAAGGTTGAAAACTACAATTCGCAGGCAATATACCTCAAACGCACTGCCATACAGCTTGATGAAGTTACCATTCGCGATACAGTATTAAATCCGCAAAACAGGCTCGCCGCTACCAAACGCGATTATAACAAAGTTTACGGGTCGCTATCAAACAAAGATTTGCTTTCCACAGCGCCCGGCGTTGGTGCAGGTTTAAGTATTGATGCATTATTTAACAGCTTTAGTCGCAGCGGCCGTAATGCCGAGCGTTTAAGGAACGAGATACAGGACGATTATTACCAAAATGTAATCGACTATCGCTATAACCGCACCTTTGTAGGCAAAATAACCGGTTTAAAAGATGAACAGTTAACCGAATTTATGCGCCGGTATCGCCCTGGGTACTGGTTTGCAGTTAACGCCAGCGAGTATGATTTTATAACATATATCAAAGCCAATTATAAAAGATACTTACGCCGGCAAAGGGCCTATTGGCTACCACCTTTGCAACCTTCCAAATAAAATTTTGTGCAGGTTAAAATAAGCACCGCTGTTAAACCGTTATATAATTTTTACTTAAACTTTTATAAAAAAAGCAGATTTTAGCTTTTCTTTGCAGCAATATGTTTAAAAGAAGCCCCTGGTTATTTTTTTTGCTATTCCTTACAGGCACCATATCTGCCATTGCACAACCCACCGATACTATTAAGAAAGACAGCATTAAAGTTGATACGAATCTTATAAACAAGTATAGGATAGAACCACATAGAAATGCTTTGCCTGTGCGCAGCAGGCCTGTATCAATCACGCCGGAATCCATACCTGTAACATTGCCTGATTATAAATTCAGCTATTGGCATAAATGGATATTATTTAACCTTAACTTTAGCCAGGCAGCCTTTACCAGCAATTGGACAGGCGGGGGTATAAGTTCAATAGCCTTAAACTCAAACTTTGATTTTAAGGCCGAATACAATAAATCACCGCTTGATTATACTACCGAGCTTAACCTGGTTTATGGTACATCTGATGTTAAGGGCCAGGGCACCCGCAAAACAAACGACCGCATATTTTTTGATAATAAAATAGCTACCCAAATGTCGAAAACGTGGTTCTTCTTCGGGTCGTTAACCTTTGAATCGCAGTTTGCTAACGGCTATAATTATCCAGGCGACTCTATTGCCCCGCAAAAAATATCAGGCTTTATGGCACCGGGCTACTTAACAGAATCACTGGGTTTTGAATATAAACCATCAAAATACTTTGATCTGCGTTTAGGTACCGGTACTGCCAGGCAAACCTTCGTGCTCGATAAAAATATTCATATATATCAACCCGATAATTACGGTGTAGATACTAACCGGACATTCTTAAACCAACTGGCCTTCCAGGCAGTGGCAACACTGGATAAGGATATCATGACCAATGTGCATTTAAACGTGCGTTACAACCTTTTTGTGCCTTACGGTGAGTCGCTTTCATTTATAAGTCACCGTGTTGATGCTATATTAACGGCAAAGATCAACCGCTTGGTAGCGATGACTATTAACGGCACTTTCTTGTATGATAAAAGTACCGCGCCCAAACCCCAGGGAACTGAAGGGCTTGGCTTAGGGGTTATTTATAAGTTTCCTTAAACAACCCATTCCCCATTAAACTATTCAGAAAACTCTCCTCATTGAGGGTTAGCGGTTTCGATACAAAATCTTAACTTTGCAAACTCAAAATAAAAGATTAAAGAGAGTTAGACAATGTTTGAAAATCTTTCGGATAAACTCGACAGGGCGTTTAAGGTCCTGAAGGGTCAGGGAACCATTACTGAAATAAACGTGGCCGAGACCATGAAGGAGATACGCAAAGCCCTTCTGGATGCCGACGTAAACTATAAAACTGCCAAAACATTTACCGACGAGGTAAGGCAAAAAGCACTAGGCGAAAACGTGTTGACCGCCGTATCGCCGGGCCAGTTGCTTACCAAAATAATGAACGATGAGCTGGCAGCCTTAATGGGCGGCAGCGCGTCTGAACTTACTTTTCCGGCTACGCCAACTATTATATTAATCGCGGGCTTGAACGGTGCGGGTAAAACCACCTTTACCGGCAAGCTGGCCAATTACCTTAAAACACAAAAGAATAAAAAACCATTATTGGTTGCGGATGATATTTACCGCCCTGCGGCTATTGACCAGCTGGAAGTTTTAGGCGAACAAATCGGCATCCCGGTTTATGCTAACCGCGAATCAAAAGATCCGATAGCAATCGCACGCGAGGGTATCGCGCAAGCAAAACAAAACGGCAATAACGTGGTGATCATCGATACAGCCGGTCGTTTGGCTATTGACGAGGCCATGATGGTGGAGATAGAGAATGTAAAGGCCGCCGTTAATCCGCATGAAATATTATTTGTGGTTGATGCCATGACCGGCCAGGACGCCGTAAATACCGCCAAGGTATTCAACGATCGTTTGGACTTTACCGGCGTAGTGTTGACCAAGCTTGATGGCGATACCCGTGGTGGTGCTGCATTGTCGATAAAATCTGTTGTCGATAAGCCGATAAAATTCATCGGTACCGGCGAAAAAATGGAAGCGCTGGACGTGTTCCACCCTGACAGGATGGCATCGCGTATTTTGGGCATGGGCGACGTGGTATCATTGGTTGAACGCGCGCAGCAGCAATTCGACGAGAAAGAAGCCGCCGAACTCCAAAAGAAGATCCGCAAAAACAAATTCGACTTTAACGACTTCTACAGCCAGATACAGCAGATCAAAAAAATGGGTAACATGAAAGACCTGATGGGCATGATACCCGGTGTTGGCAAAATGATGAAGGATGTTGAGGTAGATGATAATGCTTTCAAGGCGATTGAGGCAATTATCCAAAGCATGACCCCTTTTGAAAAGGAAAATCCCGACAGCATAAATCAAAGCCGCCGCACCCGCATAGCCAAAGGCTCAGGCACCGACCTAACCGAAGTAAATCGTCTGATAAAGCAGTTTGACGATATGCGCAAGGTAATGAAGCAAATGAGCAACCCTGCCGCCATGGCCAGCATGATGCGCCGGATGCCTAAGATGTAGTCGCGGATAAAAAATTAAATTTGTCATTGCGAGGTACGAAGCAATCGCACGGAGAAAAGCAGAAATGCATAGTCCGCGATTGCTGCGTACCTCGCAATGACATAAAAACATAGTATTAAATACTGACCTTTTTATCTGAATAACCATGCGTACACCCCGCCTGCTTTTCGCCTGCTTTTTATTGCTGCTGGTATCATCCGCCAAAGCTCAAATCATCTTCCCCGATATTGATGTGCAGCATTATACTTTCGCACTTACGCTTAATGATGACAACAATAATATAGTTGGCAAAGCCACCATCGACATAAAATTTTTGAATGACATTTCTGCTTTTAAACTCAACCTGCTAAAAAAGAACAGCAGCGGAAAAGGAATGCTCGTATCTGAAATTACCGAAGGAAGCAAAAAACTAAAATTTACCCAGGATGACGATGTAGTAAACATCGTTTCGGTAGCAAAAAAATACAGCAAGCACAGCTATACTATAAGCTATTCGGGCGTACCGGCCGATGGGTTAATCATATCGCAAAACAAATTCGGTCACCGCACTTTTTTTGGCGACAACTGGCCCAATCGTGCCCACAACTGGCTGCCCTGCGCCGATTACCCGTCGGACAAGGCAAGTGTTGATTTTATTGTAACCGCTCCCAACCATTATCAGGTGGTATCCAACGGCGTAAAAATACTGGAAACTACTATGCCGAATCATACCAAACTAACCCACTGGAAAGAAAGCGCCCCGCTTGCCCCAAAGGTTATGGTAATAGGTGTGGCTGATTTTGCCATACAGCAATCGGGCAATGTAAATGGCGTACCGGTTTATACTTATGTTTTCCCCGAGGATAAGGAAGTCGGCTTTAAAAATTATGCTTACGCGCCCGATATATTGGCGTGGTACGATAAAATGGTCGGCCCTTTCGCTTTTGAAAAACTGGCCAATGTGCAATCAAAAACCATATACGGCGGCATGGAGAACTCGAGCGCCATTTTTTATTATGAAGATTCGCCCGAAGCCGGAAAAGCTGATGAAGAGCTGATGGCGCATGAAATAGCCCACCAGTGGTTTGGCGATGCCGCCAGTGAAAAAACCTGGGCCAACCTGTGGCTAAGCGAAGGCTTTGCCACCTACATGACCAATTGCTACCTTGAACACAAATACGGTCCCGATACCCTAAAAAAGCGCGAAGCTACCGACCGAAGGACGGTTATCGGTTTTGAGAGCAGGCATTCAACCCCGGTTGTTGATACTGCCGTTAAAAGTAATTTTAAGCAGCTACTCAACGCCAACAGCTACCAAAAAGGGGGCTGGGCGCTGCATATGCTGCGCCGTAAGCTGGGCGACGCGCTGTTTTGGAAAGGCATACGCGCCTACTATGCCAAATATAATGGACACAATGCTAATACCGCCGATTTTGAGCATGTAATGGAGCAGGCCAGCGGGCATGATCTTCACCAATTTTTTAAGCAGTGGCTTTATACAAACGGCCACCCGGATATGAAAGTGACCTGGGGCTATAATGCGGATGAGAAAATGGCACATATCGCCTTTACACAAAAACAAACCACGTTATTTGATTTCCCTTTAGAGTATAGTGTTGACGGAAAATTGTATAAGATCAACATCGCCCAAAAAGAAACAGAAGTAAGTATACCATTGGCAACAAAACCGGTTAATATGGTAATGGATCCAAATGTTAACGTACTGGCAGTTTTTGAGGTCGATGGGCAATAATGCCTATATGATAATCAAATTTTTACCCTCTTTCCGCGCAGCGAAGAGAGGGTCGACCAGCGCAGCGCAGTCGGGGTGAGTAATCGCCGCCATACATATTTCACCACGATTTTACCGCCCCGAATAAATTACATAACTTACGCGTTGATTAAACTTTATCATTGTGTTGGTTAAAACTTTTGGCAGCGCGGTTTATGGCATCGAAGCCATAACAATTACTATTGAGGTAAATATATTGGCCGGCACTAAATTCTTTATTGTCGGTTTGGCCGATACGGCCATAAAAGAAAGCTATTTCCGTATTGAATCAGCCTTGAAAAATGGCAACTACCGCATGCCACGACAACAGGTGGTGGTAAATATGGCGCCTGCCGACATCAGAAAAGAAGGCTCATCTTATGACCTGCCCATTGCTATTGGTGTTTTAGCTGCTTCAGGACAGATAGAATCAGAGAACCTTGACAAATACCTCATCATGGGCGAACTATCGCTCGATGGAGGCCTGCAGCCCATAAAAGGCGCGTTGCCCATTGCCATACAGGCGCGCAAGGATGGCTTTAAGGGGTTCATCCTGCCCAAACAAAACGCCCGCGAGGCCGCCATAGTAAACGACCTGGAAGTTTACGGCGTCGACAGCATAAAACAGGTAGCCGATTTTTTTAACGGCGATACCAAACTTGAACGCGAGATAGTAAACACCCGCGAAGAATTTTATGACAGCCTGAGCAATTACGATAGCGACTTTAGCGAAGTAAAGGGACAGGAAAATATAAAACGCGCCTTAGAAATTGCAGCCGCTGGCGGGCATAATGTGATATTGATCGGTCCGCCGGGGGCGGGGAAAACCATGCTGGCTAAAAGGCTGCCATCCATTTTGCCGCCTTTGAGTTTGTATGAATCCTTAGAAACCACCAAGATACATTCTGTAGCAGGAAAGCTTTCTTCAGCGGATGCATTGGTGACCAGAAGACCGTTCCGGTCACCACATCATACGATCTCTGATGTGGCTTTGGTTGGCGGTGGCACAAACCCTCAGCCGGGAGAAATATCGCTGGCGCATAACGGCGTTTTGTTTCTGGATGAGCTGCCTGAATTTAAGCGCAGTGTACTGGAAGTAATGCGGCAGCCTTTAGAAGAACGTAGAGTAACTATTTCGCGCGCACGCTTTTCTGTGGATTATCCCTGCTCTTTAATGCTGGTTACTAGTATGAATCCTTGTCCATGCGGTTTCTATAATCATCCTGAGAAGGAATGTACCTGTCCGCCGGGCGCAGTGCAAAAATATATGAGCAAAATATCAGGGCCGCTGCTCGACCGTATCGACCTGCATGTGGAAGTTACACCGGTGAATTTTAACGAACTCTCCAGCGACCGCCTGGCCGAGAAAAGCGAACTGATACGCGAACGTGTGATTGCGGCGCGAGAGGTACAATTAAAACGCTTCGGCGACCGCTCCGAACTGCACGCCAACGCCCAGATGAGCCCGCAAATGGTGCGCGACATTTGCAAAATTGATGCCGCCGGGCAAATGCTGCTTAAAAAAGCCATGGAAAAGCTGGGCCTCAGCGCCCGTGCCTATGACCGTATACTAAAAGTAGCCCGCACCATAGCTGATTTGGCTGCCAGCGAAGAAATTAAACTGGAGCATTTGGCAGAGGCGATACATTTCAGAAGTTTGGATAGAGAGGGGTGGGCTGGATAGTTGTGCCAGCCTAAACAGAATGCTTGCAACAGGAAAACGAGGATGTTTATAACAACGCAAATACTTTACACCAAAAGCTAAAATAAGTAGAATGAATATAAAAAAGATACTTTTAAGCTTAGGGGGTATTGTTATAATAGGCTTGGCAATAGTTATTGGTATCGTTTATTTTCTGTTTAGTATTCCTAAGGCAGCAAAGAAAACATTGATTGAAGATAGCATAGCATTTAGCACTCAACCCCCATCAGATTATCTAAAATTACTTAGTTCTCAAAATTTAGTATCAGAAGGCAGTTTTTCTTCCAATAAGCGTAATCCGGTTTCCGAGTTTTCCTATAATAATTTATATAATATTTGGGTTTATAAATTTCCCGACATTTATCGGGACCCGATAAAGAATGTAGTTAAAGAAACCTACTCTAGTACCGATCTGACCACATTTAGCCGCTATATAAATGTAGTAAACGATTCTGTAAATAGAAATGATAAACCAATAAGTATTTTATATGTGAGTGGACATCTTGACAAGTTAACCAACATAGATCTTAATTTATATGGTAAAGACTATCGAACAATTGAAAAAGATGATACTATTGCTTATTATGCGTTAAAGCTTAATAATTTTTCTATCACTAACAGGTTAAATGGAAGCAACATTATTTACGGCGTCGCCAACAATAAATTAAAATATAAGGTACCTGTAGAAATAATGCTCTTTAAAAAATTAAATGGCATTTATCTTATTATCATGACAGTAAAAGGAAGATATATGGAATTAAATCAAGGACTGCTTCATAAGTTAGTTTTTAAGAAATAATTCCTGCATATAAGTCCCAACTTGGCGCGAGTATGTCGAGCTGCAACAGCGGCCAAGGGCTACTTGTGTCTTTTTGTAACGAGCACGGACAAAATATTTTAAGCCGATTTCGTCTTGTTAAACTTCAAACAGCATAAGGCCGTTTGCCTTATATTTGCATATGCGCATACCTTTTGAAGAGCTGGAGGCTGAATTTAAACGTGTTTTGTCGGGATTGAATTTTTCTGAAAGCAGGGCCGACAAATGTGCCCATGTTTTTGCTGAAAACAGCCGTGATGGGGTTTATACCCATGGCTTGAATCGTTTCCCAACTTTTGTTGAGCATGTAAAAAGCGGCTTGGTAAAGCCGGACGCGGAATTAAGTAAAGAAGGCGGCCTGGGTGCAATTGAACAATGGAACGGCAACCTGGCGCCGGGCATAATAAACGCCTTGTTTTGCATGGACCGAGCCATGCAGCTGGCCAATGAGCATGGCATAGGTTCTGTGGCCCTAAAAAATACCAACCACTGGATGCGTGGCGGCACTTACGGCTGGCAAGCCGCTGATGCAGGCTATATCGGCATTTGCTTTACCAATACTATTGCCAATTTGCCGCCCTGGGGCGGTGTTGATCCGCGTTTGGGCAATAACCCACTGGTAATTGCTATACCGCGTAAAGGTAGGCATGTGGTATTGGATATGGCTATTTCGCAATATGCCATGGGCAAGTTGCAGCAATATAAAATGAACCATGAAAAGCTGCCGCTACCGGGAGGGTATGATAGCCAGGGCAATTTAAGTTTGGATGCCGCGGCTATTATTGAATCAAAAAGGATGCTGCCCATTGGCTTTTGGAAAGGGTCGGGCCTATCGCTGGTGCTCGACCTTTTGGCAACAGTATTAAGTGGCGGCAATTCAACCGCCGGGATAACTGAAAGTGGGGAAGAATCGGGTGTATCGCAGGTGTTTATTTGTATCAAACCAAATAGTGACGAACAGACTGCCGCGTTAATAGAGGAGATCATTGCTTACACCAAAAGTAGCCGGCCTGAAAGTGAGGGGAAAACTATTTCCTATCCCGGTGAAAATACATTAAGAACCAGGGAAAGAAGCCTGAAAGAAGGCGTGTATGTTGATGAGAGGATTTGGGAGAAGGTGAAGGGATTATAAAGTGTCACCCTCAACTCTTAAACAGTGCATTTTTATCTCGCGTCTACGGCAAACATAAACCGCATCTAACAGTTAATCCTAAAAAAACCTGCGTTATGAAAAAGCTTTGCCTGCTCATCTTATCCTGCGTAGTTACAACAACACTTTTCGCCCAAAATATCCCGCATACCGATCATGTTTCGCTTTATGTAAAGGACATGAACAAAAGCGTAGAATTTTATGAAAAAGTGATGCTGTTCACAGCCCTGTCCGATCCGTTTCATGATGAGCAGCATGTGGTTTGGCTGCGCAGCGGCGAGCATACCCAGCTGCACCTGATAACCGGGGCGAAAGATGTACCCGAGCGTAATATGAACAATCATTACGCCTACGCCGTGGCCGATCTGCCTGCTTTTATGAAGCATTTGGATGAAATGCACGTTAAATACCGCAGTGGTAACGGCGAAGGCAAAACCCAAACCCGCCCCGACGGCGTACTACAAATTTATTTGCAGGACCCTGATAATTACTGGATAGAAATAGACAACGATAAATTTTAAGGCTTCGCCGCAGCGCGCCACAGTTTCCACCACGGTAACCAGGGTGCGTCGTGGTGTTCATAATGGTAGCCGAAGAAGTAGCAGGAAAAAAACGCCAGCACATGGTTCTTAGCCTGGCTGCGCGATTGGTGCTTATTATCATGTTCGCCTTTGTGGGGCAGGTAAGTACCGAAATAAAATAGCTGCACTGTACTCAATAATGATGGCAGCACCCAAAACAGCAGCAGGTTTTCCTGTGGTATCCAAAGTTTCAGGATATTGAACAAAATTGCCATCGCCACTATTTGCCATATTGATAAATAGTTGCGGATAAAGCTAATGTACCATTGCACAATGTTTCCTTCGTGATAATCAGGATCATAAGTCGTATGAACATGATCATGGTGCTGATGATGTTTGGCATACAGTTTCGGGTACCAGAATAAGGCGTAAAGCAAGGTGCATACATGCCCCACCAAATTATTCAACATTTTATTGGGCGATACCGTGCCGTGCATAGCATCATGCGCGGTAATGAACAGACCGGTATACAGGTGCATTTGCACCAGGATCATAAGGTATAGCAAAGGATTGGAAAAATTCATCTGCCATTGCATTAGCAGGATAGTTGATGCTGCCCAGCTGCCTATTACTAACAGCGCAATAAATAAACCGGTATTGGATGGGGATCTTTGCATTGCTAATTACACTTTTTGTCATTGCGAGGAACGAAGCAATCGCGAACTACATATAGCCGTCTTTGCTGCTTGCGATTGCTTCGTTCCTCGCAATGACAAAAACTTCCAGTGGCTAAAACTTCTCCAGTTCCGCCTTCACATCCTGCATCAGCCACATGGGTGTTGATGTAGCGCCGGCTATACCCACCTTATCGCCGGGGGCAAACAAAGTTTTATCCAGTTCGCTTGCCGAGGATATAAAATAAGTATTGGGGTTATTCTTCAAACATACTTCGTACAATACCTTCCCGTTCGATGATTTTTTCCCCGATACAAAAACTATCTTATCAAACTGCTTTACAAATTTGGGCAGGTCCTTATCACGGTTGCTTACCTGGCGGCAAATGGTATCATTGGCCTTCAGGTCGTAACCACGGGCCAGCAATTCATCCTTTACGCTGTAAAACTTTTCCATGCTTTTGGTAGTCTGGCTGTAAAGGGTAATGCTATGCGGCAGTTCCACATTATCCAGCTCGGCAATATCCTGGAAAACCAAAGCTTCGTTATTGGTTTGCCCCTGCAGGCCGATAACTTCGGCATGCCCATGTTTGCCGAATATGAGGATCTTCTCGTTGGAGTCGAACGATGATTTAATGCGGTTCTGCAATTTCAGCACCACCGGGCATGAGGCATCTATCAGCGTGATGTTATGCTCCAAGGCCACGCGGTAGGTATCAGGCGCTTCGCCGTGCGCGCGGATGAGTACTTTTTCGTTATACAGATCCTGCAATTGCGAATGCTCAATAATACGCAGTCCTTTAGCTTTCAGGCGCTCAACTTCTTCATCATTATGCACAATGTCGCCCAGGCAATACAGGTAGCCCTCTTCTTCCAGTATTTCTTCGGCCATGTCGATAGCATAAACCACTCCAAAGCAAAAGCCCGAATCCTGGTCGATAGTCACCTGTAAATTATACTCTCCCATTGCGCTGCAAATTTACGGTAAAATAATGCAGAAAAGAATAACGTAGAGACGCAATACTTTGTGTCTTATTACAAAAAGACATTCCCGAGACGCGAGGTATCGCGTCTCTATAATATCCAAAGGATAATGAAGAATAAGAATTGTGTTGCCAAAAACACAGGCGCTACAATGCTTTGTTTCTTGAATTTGAACATTTCAAAGATGGCAAGCATAACCGCGCTTACTAAAAACCAGCTGGCAAAGTTTTTAAAAGGAATAATGTCATGCTCCCAATGCCAGTAATCATAACGCACGGCAACTGGCTCAATAAAAGCATCAAGCAAAACCAACAATAACGCGCCCAATATTACACGGGTAACCACACTGCGCACACGCGTACGCCGCATTAAAATGCCCGTTGAATACACTAATAAAAACCAGTTAACGCCTATTATTAAAGGTACGCCGTCTATCTTTGACCCCAGCACCATGCTATAACTGTAGTTACCGAATATATCTTTAGTATTTACGCCCACCCACTCGGCAATAAAAGCCAGCACATACACAATACCCGCAAACGCAAATAACGACCCTGTTGTGGGGCGGTGGCTGCCGCAAACCAAAGCCAGCATAAACAATAAATGCCAGGGCACCAGCTGAAGAAAAAGCCCGTGTGTAAACGAAAGAAAAAGGCCAATGATCCCCACAGCATGAAACGCGGCAATGGTAATGATCAGGTTTTTTTGCTCGTCTTTGCTTAGTGCATGGTTGTTAAGTTTCAATCTTGCGGCCCTTCCAAACCGTTGTTTTGGTTAAATATTTTTGTATGGCTAAAAAAGCAATTAATGTAAGGTTTATCATTTGCACCGGGTGCAAAAACAAATTTAGTAACGTGCCCTGTTGCGAAGATAATGAAATCATGATACGGGTTAACCAAATTAATCCACACATAAATAATATCAGTTGCGGGTTCAATGTGGTTATTACTATCATTGGCCCGCCAATCACTATCACCAAATAAATTAATAAGGTAATAATACTATAATTAAAGGCTGCTAAAAAATTCTTACTAAAGCCGTTAACCGCTTCGGCATAACCTTTATACATACGGCAGCTTACCATACCATTGGCCAGCAAAGCCTCGCCATTATAACCGGCAGACTTCACCGCGCGCATTATTTCAACATCTTCAACCACCCTATCCTTAACCTGCTGGTGCCATTGCTGCCCGCGATAAATCTCCGCATCAAACAACATGAACTGCCCGCTTGCCGCTGCCACAGCGTTATTTTTTATCAGGTATACGAGCCGTAGCGGCAATAGGTTTAACAAGATATAATGCATTAGCGGTACCACCAGTTTTTCGCCCAGGGTATCCATTTGCTGATTGGCAAATAAGCTAAGCAATCCCAACCGGTACAGTCGCATACGGTGTACAGCGCTGTTTATTAAAAGATTATGCACCGTATCATCGGCATCTAAGAACAAAAAATAATCGCCGGTAGCGTGTTGAGCTAATTGATGGCATGCGTAGTTTTTGCCCAGCCAATCGTACGGCAGCGGTTCGCCTTTTATTACTTTAAAACGATGGTGCTTTGCGGCAAAGTCCGAACATATTTTAAACGTATTATCATCCGAATCATCATCCAAAATAATAACCTCGTAATTCTCATATTCCTGTGCGGTGATAGATCTTAACAGGGTTAATATATTTTCTTCTTCATTGCGGGCAGGAATTAATATGGAAACCAACTGGCCGCTGCTCATCCTAACATGCGGCAGTTTCGGGTTCGACATAAAATTGAACAGCGTAACCGTAAACCGCAGCACTAAAAAAACAAATGTTATGTAAATGGCGATGATCACTGTTCTATATCTATTTCGATTTGTAATTGTTTTGAAGCGTCGAAGTGCTGCTGGTAAGCACTTTGCAGTTCGTTTATACTTTTGCCGGCATAAATTACGCTTTCTGTTTTTAAATAAACAGTTGCAGTAGGTTTAAAGTGTTTAAAATATTGAATAAAGGCAGCGGCAAATACCAATTGAAATTTTCCTTCGGCCTTATCTATTATTCGTTGCACACCCTTTTCAAAATGGATATATGAGGTAAAGTTTGGATATAACTGCCCTTGGGGAAATATGAGCAGCAGGTTGTTGGGATCTTTCAATAGCCCGATGGCATAATCGAGTGATAACATTATATCCTTTGTGTTTTTACTTACAGAGAAAGCGCCTGCATATTTTAAAAAGGGTTCTTTGCGCGATGTTTCCTCCAATATCATTACATGAAATTTTTTGCGGAACAGGCGGTCGTTAACACAAAAGAGTATTAGCGCATCCCAAAAACTGTAATGATTTGCGATGAGCAGGATGGATTTATCTTTATCAACCCCTACGCTATTAAACAAAAGCTGCTGAAAATGCTTGCCAACCAGTCGTTTTACATAACGGCGGAAAAACCAGAATATGACAAGGTTATTTTTAGGAAGGATCATAACTGGCTTATATTGTCAACAATGATACTTGTAGCTCCGGTATTGTCTTTCACATAATCGCTTACTTTTTCGCAGATAGCCCGGTAGCGTACATTATCTTCAACCAAAAATGCTACGGTGCTTTTAAGATCAGCTTCATTATTTATACTGAAGCCCGTTTGCTGTGCCACCAGGTCTCGTGCCTCTTTGAACTTCTGATAATTGGGGCCGAAGATGACCGGCAGACCAAACGCCGCCGCTTCGAGTGTATTATGTATCCCCACGCCAAAACCACCGCCTATGTAGGCAACATCGGCATACTGGTATAATGACGACAGCATCCCGATGTTATCAATAATAAGCGTTTGATAATTAGTAAGCGGCAGGTGCGCACCATCAAGCTGCGAATACCTTATGGCCGAATTGTCGGGAAGTAAATCTATTAATGTATTTATCTTTTCCTCATTGATCTCATGCGGCGCGATGATGAATTTCCAGTCGGCATAATCCAGTAACAGGCTTGTTATTAGTTTTTCATCATCGGGCCAGGTGCTGCCTGCGATAAACAATTTGTGGTTATTTTTAAAACTATTTACAACCTGCAGCTCTTGGGGTTGTTGGGCGTTGGCCCATACCCGGTCGAAACGCGTATCGCCGCTAACTTTTACGTTGTTTATGCTTATGCTTTGCAGTAGCTGTTTTGATGCCTCATCCTGCACAAAAAAGCAGGTAACAAAGCTTAGCATTTTGCGGTGCAGGCCGCCGTACCACTTGAAAAACACCTGCCCGGGCCTGAAAATACCCGAAATAATATACAGGGGCACATCACGATGGTTCAATTCCTTAAAAAAATGGTACCAGTACTCGTACTTGGTAAAAATGGCCATTTCGGGCTGTATAGCTTTGATAAACTTACGGGCATTTGCTGCCGTATCAAGTGGAAGATAATACACAAAATTAGCCAGCGGCGTGTTTTTTCTTATCTCATAACCCGACGGCGAAAAAAAAGTGATGACAATGGTCTTATTGGGATATTTTTGTCTTATTTGCTCTAAAACAGGCCTTCCCTGTTCAAATTCGCCTAAAGAAGCAAAATGAAACCAAACACTTTTTCCATCTTTTGCGTACAAAACGTTTTTTCGACCACTTATCCAAAGACTGGCCTTTTTATTGATAAAGGATGCAAGATAAATAGCGAAAAAATATAGTCGGACGCCGATATTGTATATTAGCAGCATTAAATTTGATTGATTATCTTAGTCGCCATAAAAGTAATAACATATAATTACATTATACCCTTATGAAAATAGCTGTTGTTGGAACAGGATACGTAGGCCTTGTTACGGGCACATGTTTAGCAGAAACCGGAAACCAGGTTACCTGCGTTGATATAAACGCCGAAAAAGTAGAAATGATGAAGGCCGGCAAATTGCCGATATACGAACCTGGCCTCGAAATACTTTTCCATAGAAATATTCACGAACAAAGGCTTCAATTCACCACTAACCTTGCTGATGCTATTGCTGACGCGAAAATAATTTTCCTTGCACTGCCAACCCCTCCGGGTGGCGATGGCTCGGCCGACCTTAGTTTTGTGCTTGGTGCTGCTAAGGATATAGCCAAATTAGTTACAGACTATAAAGTAATAGTAACCAAATCAACCGTACCTGTTGGTACGGCAGATAAAGTGAAAGCAGTAATGCAGGCCAATACCACTGTAGAATGCGCGGTAGTATCAAACCCCGAGTTTTTACGCGAAGGCGTTGCTGTTGATGACTTTATGAAACCGGACCGGGTGGTAGTAGGCACTATGGACGAACGCGCCCGCAAACTGATGGCCGAGTTATACGGCCCATATGTACGCCAGGGTAACCCGGTTATATTTATGGATGAGCGTTCATCTGAACTCACCAAATACGCAGCCAACTCATTCCTGGCCACCAAAATATCGTTTATGAACGAAGTGGCCAACCTATGCGAACGCGTAGGCGCCGACGTAGATATGGTTAGGCGCGGTATCGGTGCCGATGAACGCATAGGCAAACGCTTCCTGTTCTCGGGTATTGGTTATGGCGGCAGCTGTTTCCCTAAGGATGTTCAGGCGCTGGGTAAATCGGCAGAAGAAAACAACTACGATTTTAAGATACTGAATGCTGTAATGGATGTAAACACCATACAGAAAAAAATATTGGTTGAAAAAATGCGTGCGTATTATAAGGAGGATTTAAAAGGTAAAAAATTCGCCATGTGGGGATTAGCCTTTAAACCTGATACCGATGACATTCGCGAAGCGCCAGCCTTATATATTATAGATGAATTATTAAAAGAAGGCGCTACCATTGTGGCTTTCGACCCTGAAGGTATTCAGAACGTTAAAAAATTATTGGGTGATAAAATAAGTTACTCCGAAAACCGCTACGATGCGCTTGATGGCGCCGATGCGCTGCTCATTGTAACTGAGTGGCCGGTATTCCGCACACCGGATTTTGACTTTATGAAAGAGAAACTCAAAGCGCCGGTAGTATTTGACGGGCGCAACCTTTATGACCTGGACAGGATGAAGGATTATGGGTTTTATTATAACAGTATAGGCAGAAAAGTAATAGGCTAATGGCAAATCGTAAAACCGTATTAATTACCGGCGCAGCCGGGTTTTTAGGCTCGCATTTGTGCGACAGGTTTATTAAAGAAGATTACCGTGTTATCGGTATGGATAACCTCATCACCGGCGACCTGCGTAACATTGAGCATTTATTCAAACTGGAGAATTTTGAGTTTTATAACCATGATGTTTCCAAATTTGTATACGTACCCGGCGAGCTGGATTATATTTTACATTTTGCATCGCCAGCAAGCCCGATAGATTATTTGAAGATCCCGATCCAAACCTTAAAGGTCGGTTCATTAGGTACGCATAACCTGTTAGGCTTGGCGCGCGCTAAAAAAGCGCGTATGCTTATCGCTTCAACATCCGAAGTTTACGGCGACCCTAACATCAACCCACAGCCCGAAGAATATTGGGGCAATGTGAACCCTGTTGGGCCACGTGGTGTTTATGACGAAGCTAAACGTTTCCAGGAAGCTATAACCATGGCTTACCACACTTTCCACGGTTTGGAAACCCGCATCGTTCGCATATTCAACACTTATGGCCCGCGTATGCGCCTGAATGATGGCCGTGTATTGCCGGCTTTCATAGGCCAGGCCTTACGCGGTGAGCCGTTAACTATGTTTGGCGATGGTTCGCAAACACGTTCATTTTGTTATGTTGATGACCTGGTTGAAGGTATTTACCGCCTGTTGCATAGCGATTACGCGCAACCGGTGAACATTGGCAACCCCGATGAAATTACTATCCGCCAGTTTGGTGAAGAAATAATTAAGCTTACCGGCACCGATCAGCAAATGATAAGCTTACCTTTGCCAACTGACGACCCTAAACAACGCCGCCCCGACATTACCAAAGCCAGAGCCATTTTGGGCTGGGAGCCAAAAGTATCGCGAAGCGAAGGGTTGAAAATAACATACGATTACTTTAAATCATTACCTGAAAAAGAAATTCAGCATAAGGATTTTACTTACTATAATAAATAATAATGGCTAAAATATTGGTAACCGGCGGCATGGGTTTTATAGGCTCGCACACCGTGGTTGAATTGGTAAATGCAGGCTACGAGCCGATAATTATTGATAACCTTTCGAACTCTGATATTAAAATATTAGATCAGCTTACTAAAATTATAGGGTACAAGCCTAAATTCCATAAGCTTGATCTTGCCGATGAAGGCGCTGTAAAAAAACTGGCCGAAATGGAACCTGATGTTGAAGGCATCATTCATTTTGCAGCATACAAAGCGGTTGGCGAATCAGTGCATCAGCCATTAAAATATTATCGAAATAACTTTTTTTCTATGCTTAATTTGCTTGATGCATATTATGGCAAGGCATTAAATTTTGTATTTTCGTCAAGTTGTACCGTTTATGGCCAGCCTGATGTGTTACCGGTAACCGAATCGGCCCCGGTAAAAGAAGCGCAATCGCCCTATGGCAATACCAAGCAAATAGCCGAAGAGATTTTGAAGGATATGGTAGCCTCCGGAACCAACTATAAAGTAATTTCATTACGCTACTTTAACCCAGTAGGCGCGCATGAAACCGCGCTGATAGGTGAGCTACCCATAGGTGTGCCCCAAAACCTGGTGCCGTTCATTACTCAAACAGCGATAGGCAAACGCGAGAAATTAACGGTTTTTGGCGATGATTATGATACTGCAGATGGCAGTTGCGTTCGTGATTATATACATGTGGTCGACCTGGCAAAAGCGCATGTTGCGGCTTTAAAATTAATGGAACGACCCGATTTTACCGGCTACGACGTATTCAATATAGGCACGGGACAAGGAACAACTGTTTTACAAATTATTCATGCTTTTGAAAATGCCACCGGTGAAAAACTGAACTACATAATTGGCCCGCGCCGTGAAGGTGATGTGGAAAAAGTTTGGGGCGATGTAACAAAATCGGCCCATAAACTGGGCTGGCGCGCCCAATTGGGAATTGATGAGATGATGCAATCGGCATGGGAATGGGAAAAATATATTTCAGAAAACCCGTTAAGCTAATATTGCTTAATATTGCGTAATTAAAGATTAGCGATGTTTGGGTTTTTTAAGAAGAAAACAGTAAAGAAGGAGATCACATTTAATTATGAGTCGATAGCTGTCGACATGCACTCGCATGTACTGCCGGGCATTGACGATGGCGCACAAACTCCTGCCGAATCCATATTTCTCATTAAAAAAATGATGGAGCTGGGCATAAAGAAGATTATTGCCACACCGCACATCATGGTCGATTTTTATCGTAATAACCGGGAAACCATCACCAATGCGCTTGATGTTTTAAAGGCTGAGCTGAAAAAGGAAAATATTGATATTGATATTGAGGCGGCCGCCGAGCACTACTTTGATGAAACCTTTGAAGCCCGCATAGATAACCATCAGCTAATGACGATGGGCGATAATCATGTGCTTTTTGAATTTTCATTCATCAGCCTGCCGCCTAACTATATACCTGTTGTACAAAAGATGAAAAGCCTGGGCTACCGCCCCATACTTGCCCATCCCGAGAGATATACTTACATGAACCTTGAGCAGTATAAAAATCTGCACGACTGGGGCTGCGATTTTCAATTGAACACCATATCATTAACGGGTTATTATGGTAAAGATGTTAAAGCCGCAGCAGAAATGCTGATAGACAACCAGCTGATAGATTATATGTCGAGCGATATGCACCACCCACGGCATGCCGCTGCATTCAGGGACGCCCTGCGCACCACATACATTGAAAAAATAATGTTTGACTATCCTTTGAAAAACAGGATGTTATTAGAAGAGAGTCAAGAATCAAGAGTCAAGAATCAAGACTAATTCGGCAATTGATATTGAACTATTAATACTCCCGGCTTAATCACACAAGTTTTTTTCTTGATTCTTGCATCCTGACTCTCTTATTCGTATCTCAACGACTCAACAGGATCAAGTTTTGATGCTTTTTTTGCGGGGTAGAAGCCTGAAATAAGGCCAATAGCAGTACATACTACAAGCGCCACGCTTATCCACAGCCAGGGTACAACAAAGCCGCCTTTGGTAAATATGGCTATAACGTTCCCTATCATCATACCAAGGAAAATGCCTATGACACCGCCTATAAGGCATATCACAATAGCTTCAATCAAAAACTGTTTGCGTATGATGGACGGAGTAGCGCCAATGGCCTTGCGCAGCCCTATTTCGCGGGTACGTTCGGTCACCGATACCAGCATGATATTCATAAGGCCTATTGAGGCACCGATCAAAGTAATTATGCCTATGGCAAACCCACCGTACCTAACATTATCTAAATTACCCTCCAACTCTTTTTGTATCGAATCGCTGCGGTCGATGTGAAAATTATCGGCCTGTGAAATCCTAAGGTCGCGGATATTCCTGAACAATGATGTAGCTTCGCCAATGGTGGCATCCAGTGCCGCGGGGTTGTTTGCCATTACTGTAGCCGTATAGGTGGGGTTGCCGAGCGTATCAATTTGTTTTGCTCTTAGTACCGGTATTATGCAAACCCGGTCGCCGCCCATGCCCATGGTCGAACCCTTTTTAGCAAACACACCTATAACTTTAAAACGATTAGGGCCTATCAGTATGGACTGATCAATAGCATCTTTATCTTTAAACAGTTCGGTTTTTATTTCATTGCCGATAATAACTACGCTTGTGCCATGCGATATTTCGTCAGTTGAAAAATTCCTGCCAAAAGCCAGTTTATAACCATTGGTTGCTATAAAATTTTCGTTAGTGCCTGTTAACCTTGTATTGGGATTGGTTTTTCTGCTGCCATATTTAGCTACCGATGTACCGGATACATCCAAGTTTATAGTAACCCGTACAGGCAGGTTAAATGTACTTTTAAAACGGTCGACCTGTTGGTAGGTTATAGGCGGATAAACCTTATCGTGCCCACCCATTCCAAAATTAAGGTCGCCGCTGGTGTTTTGTATGGTAAATGAGTTTGCACCCAGCCCGGCGAAGGCCGCGTTAGTTTGCTCTTGTATACCTTCGATAGCGGTTAAAATACCCACCAGTGCCATAATACCAATAGCAATAATTAAAGCCGTAAGCGAGGTACGCAGTTTATTCCCTTTTATGGAGGTTAATGCTATGGAGATATTTTCCTTGTAATTGGTTTTTACCGGCATGTGCTTTTGTTAACGTGCTTTTATAAGACTGTGTGATGTAGGAGTTTGTTACAGGTAAAGATAATTAAAAGATATGTCATTGCTGTACGAAGCAATCGCGAACTATGCATGGCTGCTTTTTTCCGTGCGATTGCTTTGTACCTCGCAATGACAAACGGGGAGTGTTTCGGTAAGTGTTACACAGGGAGAGAGCGGAACAGAATAAGAATAATTTAGAACACGCACGACACGCGTGCGCCAGCAAAGGGTTTTGTCAGTAAGCGATGGTGGTTGCCTGAGCGCGGGACGCTTGCGGTAGCGGGGCTGCATAATTGCGCCATTTGTGAGTTGTCGTTTCCTCGCACATTTTAGCTCAACGACCTGCAAATCAGACTGTAAAATTTTCATCAGACACTGAAATTTTTACAGTTTAACTGAAATTTTTGCAGAAAACAGCGGTTTTTTTTTCGATGGCATTGTAGTTGAAATATGGTTCCCGGTTTAATTAATTATAAGTTTTATTCATTAAATTTTAAAGGAGAAAAACCCATGACATTGGTTAAATTTAATCCCGAGAAAAGAAGTAACGGTTCGTTATTGCCAGGCTTTAATGACGTCTTCGAGTCGATCTTTAACGATACTTTTTTTAATGACAGGTTAGTGGCCCGTGTACCGGCAGCTAATATCAGCGAAACTGAAGATCATTACCATGTGGAACTGGCTGCACCCGGGCTGAAGAAAGAAGAGTTTAAGATCAGCCTTGACCGCAATATGCTCAACATTTCGGTAGAACAGCAAAGAGAGGATAACGATGTGCAAAAGAACTACAGCAAACGCGAGTTCAGTTATAGTTCATTTGTACGTTCATTCACGTTACCGGACAGCGCTAACCCGGAAAATATTGAGGCGGTTTACACAGATGGCATATTAAAGATCGATATCGCCAAACGTGAAGAGGCAAAAATGGTGCGCCGCCAGATCGAGATCAAATAATTTAGCTGTTTTATTATTTATTCAAAGGCCCTTAAAGGGCCTTTTTTAATGCAGAATATTATGAATACGAACTTTGATATTTTGATAAGTTTCCGTACTCCATCTGGCTTCCGGTTATGTGGCCAATATTTTCTTGGTAAGGATCGTGAATTGGCTGAAATGATATTTTCAGGGTTACAGGGTAAAGAAGATTCGCTGGATAAAGCCATACTTCATTTCGACTTGATGGAAACCATGAATGACATACCATTAAAGATCAGATCAATAGGCTGCAAGCTTGATGAATTAAGTTTAAACAGTCAGCATATTACCCGGGAGATTTTCCGGGCAAACGCGATCAGTACGGGTGAGTGACATCGGGTAATTTATAATTAATTATTCCACCTACTGACGCAAGCATACGTAGCAGGCCGACAAATGGAATATGCGTGTGGTAATTGGGAAGGGTTCGCAACTTATCCAAAGGGATTGTTTTTGCCTTGCAATAATGTATTGGAAGGGTTGCCTATTTGCCACTGTCACATCGTGAGACAAAACATTTGCCACTTGCAACAAATCGAAGAAGCTAAATTAACAAGAATACAAACATCCTTTATTTAACCCTACCCAAATACCGTGCCCGGTAGTGACGAAGCCGGGGGCTATGCTATTAGGTTTACCACCAAACATGATCCAATAGGGCTTCCCGAAGTGGCGGGTATTAAATTCACGTAGGTCGGTGGGGTAAAAGTTTATTGTTTCATGCGGCTCCTGGAGTTGCTTTAATATTAATCCGCCGTTGAGCGCGGTTATCGTTACATAATCGTCCATATTCCGGTATTTCCCTACAAACTTTGCCAATTGAGCCGCGGTGAGTTTTATAGGCTTTGGGTAGGGGTCTTTTGCCTTTGCCTGCTGTGCAATAGCTGAATTTACTATCAAACAGAAAACTAATATAATTGGCAGAACAATAAAAAAATTGCTCCGGCCTTTGGCTGTATACTGGGCGGTACTGATCATTTGATGATTTTGATTATTGTAACAGGTTAGGATTTTATACCTCAAATATAGTGAGCGAAATTGGTTGATAAAAACGTTTTTATGAATGTATTTAGATTTATTTATTTTTGATTAATCGCTACTGCTGCAGATGCATACCAAAGTTTAAGGAGCTTCTCATGGTCTATTTCACCTACATTCGATAGAGGTTATTAATATGGCTATTTCCGTTATTGTCGGCTGTCTCAAAGTGAGACAAAAAACGCTAAAAAGCTGCAAAACAGGTGTGTTTTTTCACTCAAAACAGGCTAAAAAAAGGCTGTTTTTATGTTTTTTTGAGCAAAATATGGTGTTTTCCGCGCGTTTTTGAGACCTAAAATCGGGGTTTTCAGGGCTTTTTTCGTCTAAAAACTATGTATTTTGAGCGATTTTGGGCTTTTTTGAATGGTGTTTATGCGGGTGTATCAAAGTGTCTCATTTGCCTTAGTGAGACAGCAGGCATTTTTGAAAACCTGTTTTAATTCAAATCACTGATAGACCACCTGTTAAACCTTTCCTCTTTAACCTTTCGGCTTTCAGCTTTTTACCCTACTTTTGCCCTGATACTACAAGAATACCATGAGCGAAGAGAGATCATTAAATTTTATTGAGGAGATTGTTGAAGAGGATTTAGCTACGGGCAAAAACGATGGGCGCGTACTTACGCGTTTCCCGCCTGAACCTAACGGTTATTTACATATCGGCCATGCCAAATCCATTTGTTTGAATTTTGGGCTGGCGAAAAAATATAACGGCCAAACCAACCTCCGTTTTGATGATACCAACCCCAGCAAAGAGGAGGTGGAATATGTGGACAGCATCAAGGCCGATGTAAAATGGCTGGGCTTCGATTGGGCCAATGAGCTGTATGCCTCGGATTATTTTGATACGATATACAACTTTGCAGTAACGCTGATAAAAAAGGGGCTGGCTTATGTTGATGACAGTACCGCCGAAGAAATATCGGCACAAAAAGGTACGCCAACCGAGCCGGGCACACCCAACCAGTACCGCGACCGCAGCGTTGAGGAGAATTTGCAGCTTTTTGAAGAAATGAAAGCCGGTAAATATCCCGATGGCGCCAAGGTGCTGCGTGCAAAGATAGACCTGGCATCGCCCAATATGCATATGCGCGACCCGCTGATGTACCGCATTAAGCATACGCATCACCACCGCACCGGCAACGACTGGTGCATATACCCGATGTATGATTTCGCGCATGGGGAGTCGGATGCTATTGAGCATATCACACATTCTATTTGTACGCTGGAATTTATCCCGCACAGACCGTTGTATGATTGGTTTATTGAAAAACTGGAGCTTTTCCCTTCCAAACAATACGAATTTGCCCGCCTTAACATGACCTACACCGTAATGAGCAAGCGCAAGCTGCTGCAACTGGTTGAAGAAGGGTATGTAGAAGATTGGGACGACCCGCGTATGCCTACCATCAGCGGTTTGCGCCGCAGGGGGTACACGCCGGCTTCTATCCGTGAGTTTTGCGAGCGCATTGGCGTAGCCAAACGCGAGAATATGATAGACGTGAGCCTGCTGGAGTTCTGCATCCGCGAGGACCTGAACAAAACCGCATGGCGCCGTATGGCCGTGCTCGACCCGATAAAACTGGTACTCACCAACTATCCCGAAGGGCAAACCGAGATCATGCATGGCGAAAACAACCCCGAAGCCGAAGATGGCGATGGCAGTCGCGAGTTCCCGTTCAGCCGTGAGCTTTGGATAGAGCGGGAAGATTTTATGGAAGAACCGCCGAAGAAATTCTTCCGCCTGGGTGTGGGCCTGATGGTGCGTTTAAAGAACGCCTACATCGTGCGTTGCGACAGCTTTGTTAAAAATGCTGATGGCAACGTAACAGAGGTGCATTGCAGCTATCTGCCAGAATCAAAATCGGGTAACGATACCAGCGGCATCAACGTTAAGGGTACAATACATTGGGTGAGCGTACCACATGCCAAGGAAGCCGAAGTGCGTTTGTATGATCGCTTGTTCCAGGTTGAGGACCCATCTAATGAGGATGGCGATTTTAAAGAATATCTAAACCCTAACAGCCTGCATATTATAAAAACCGCTTACATTGAGCCTGAGCTGGCAAAAGCTGAGGTTGGCGTTGGCTATCAGTTTATGCGCAAAGGGTATTTTACGCTTGATAAACATAGTACGCCGGATAAGCTTGTGTTTAATAGAACCGTTACTTTGAAGGATGGTTGGGTGAAGAAATAGCATTTTAATAATGTGAGATAGTAATGAACGCGCTCCGTTAACTCACCCGGTCATCGCTACGCTCGACCACCCCCTCTTCGCCTGCGGCGGAAAGAGGATAGGGAAAAACATATTGCATAAGAAAAGCCGCCCTAAATTCGGGGCGGCTTTTGCTTTTATTAGATCACTTAAACCACTTTTTATTATTGTACCTGGAAGGTATTGTGGAAGCTGGTGCCATCGGGGTAATAGCCCGAGATAACCAACAGCCCGTTTTGGGTATTTGAAATAGCGCCGTCCATATCGGCGATACTGTTTATTGGCTTTTTGTTGATGCTGGTAATAACAGAACCTACCGGTATCTCTGTATCATCAAACAGACGACCTGGACGTACCTGCGTTACCATAACGCCTGACTTTACATGGAAGTGCGATTTCTGCGCGCCAGTTAATGGTACAAAACTTGCACCCAGCTTGTTGAACAGTTCAGCCGATGATTTGGTGCTTGCTACTGCTGTATTCGCAGGAAGATCGCCTTTTAGGGTAACAGTAAAGTTTTTATCGCTGCCATCACGTAATACAGTAAGGGTTATCTTATCGCCGGGCTTCAATTCACCTACGCGTTCCTGCAGGTCTGATGATTCATATACAGGTGAGCCATCAACCTTAACAATAACGTCGCCCGCTTTTATACCCGCCTGTTGTGCGCCGCCATTGGGCACCAGGTCGCGCACATATAAACCGTTAGTTACTTTGGTATTCAATTGTGCGGCAACATCTGGGTCCAATTCAGTAAAGCTTATACCTACATAACCACGTTTTACGGTACCATATTTTTCAATATCGTCCAGTACCTTTTTAGCCAGGTTTATCGGGATAGCAAAGCCATACCCTTCATAAGCACCTGTATGTGATGCGATCGCCGAGTTAATACCTATTAATTCCCCTTTAGTATTTACCAAGGCGCCGCCGCTGTTGCCGGGGTTAATGGCAGCATCGGTTTGGATGAACGACTCAATAGCTTTATTAGCCCTTGGCTGCTGGTTGCTGGTGCGGCCAAAAGGGTTGCCTTGCTGGTTATCCTCGTTGCCAATGATACCAATGTTACGTCCCTTAGCGCTCACAATACCTGCTGTAACGGTTGATGTTAGATTGAAGGGATTACCCACGGCTAACACCCATTCGCCAACTTTGGCATCATCGGAATTCCCCAATTTTACAATGGGCAGGTTAGTAGCATCAACCTTAATTAAAGCAAGGTCAGTGTTAGGGTCGGTGCCAATAACTTTTGCCTGGAAGGTGCGGTGATCGTTAGTATTTACGGTAATTTTATCGGCTTTATCAACCACATGGTTATTGGTTACAATATAACCATCGGGCGAAATGATAACACCCGAACCGGATGCCATTTGCACACCCTGCGGGCGCATTTGCTGACCGAACATCTGTCCAAACATTTGCTGTAATTCGCTTTGGTCGTCGTTACCGGTATTGTTTGAATAGGTAACGCGGATATAAACAACCGCCGGGGTTACTGCCGCCGCCGCCTGGGTAAAATCAACTTCGCCTGCCGATGAAGTTATGGGCGGCATAGGGTTACTTGTAAAATAAACTTTTTGTTTGTCGGCAATACTCATATTGTCGGCATACTTGTCCTCGGTTAATTTGTAGGCACCGAGAGCCAATGCCCCGCCTATAAAGGCGGTTAATAATGTTAAACCAAACTTTTTCATTTTATTATTCTCTTTCTTTTTTTTGCATTACTGCTATAGCAATTCAAATATAATACCATATAGACGGTGGATGCAATAACTTGTTATTTACCTTTTTGTTAAAAAATGTTAAAAGCAATTGCTTTATACTTACAGGCTTAGGTTGTAAACCTGTTTTAAGTAACAAACAGGTGCCATCGTGTCGTATTTTGCAGTGTAATCACAATGTCATTTTGGCAAGGGCAGATAAGTATTCCAGCTGATAGTAGCCTAAACAATACAAAAGGCTGCCCCTCTAAGGAACAGCCTGTATTATATTAGCATATATAGTTTATTAAGCTTCCAACAATTCTTCCAACTGGTTAAGGCCCATAGTAAAGCCCCCTTCAAAGCCCATTTCAATTATTTTTTCCATACCGGCTTCGTTATCGAAGGTTAATTCTACCTCAACCGTGGTTCCTGTAGCTGATGGATGAAAAGACACAGACCAATGCATAGCCGGAAAACCAGCAGTGGCATTACCATTCTCATCGCTAAAGCGGCACAATGCCGAAAAGCTTTGCCCTGCAACTATCTTTTCAAAATCAACATTGCTATAATGTTTTTCGCCTTCGGGGCCGGCCATAGCATACAGCCACGTACCGCCTTCGGTAAAATCCATTTTTTTGGTTTCAGTGCGCCATGGCCTGGGCGCCCACCATTTATCAAGTATACTACTGTCTGTCCATGCTTTCCATACTTTTTCAACCGGTGCGGCAAATTCGCGGGTAACATGCAGCTTCCTGCTGGCTACATCTTTGGTAATAGTTGTGTTGTTTTTCATAACTTTTTGTTTAAAGGTCGTTTAATAAATTGTCTAACTGGTCAAACTTATCCTCCCACAATTTGCGGAAGCGATCAAGCCATTGGTCTATCTCTTTCATCTTTTTTGGGTTAAAGTGGTAATATATCTCGCGGCCGTTTTGCTGCTGCTTTACAGCTTCGCATTCGGCCAGTATTTGTATATGCTTTGATACCGCCTGCCTTGAGCTATTGAAATGCTCGGCAATGGCATTTGGGGTCATGGCCTGCAATGCCAGCAAACCTAATATGGCCCTTCTGGTGGGGTCGGCAATGGCCTGAAAAATGTCTCGTCTCATAATATTTGCAATCGTTTGGTTGCAAATATAAATGCAATCATCTGGTTGCGCAAATTTATTTTAAAATAAATTCATAACGGTTGTTATTAACAATAAATGAGTGTTAACAATTATTTAACCTCAATCGCTTTTTTATGCTGTAAATTCTGTTTACGTTTGAATTTTTTCTTTTAGTAGCTTCTATAAATTTTTTATAGAAACCAATGCTACGTGTAGAAAGTACAAAGCCCTGTCAAATAATTTATGCCATAGCCCGGCATGAGTACCTCGGTTTTGTTATCGAGCCGCATATTGTTCAGCTTAATCCAAACGGGGAGTTTTCACTTACTTACCAGCGTTTATTTTCAAACACAGCAAAGGAATTTTTGAATTTTTTGGATGATACCGATCTTAAGCTGATAAAAATATTAGAGGAAATAGAGCAGGGCAACATCATTAAAAAATTCTATAAAAAACCTATCAGGCCTTTTGAATTTTTTACCAAAATATTTACTGAACAGCTCTTTGATACCATCCGCCCTAAAATGGAGAAGCGTATGGCCGAAGCCCTGGCATTGCTTGGTGGTAAACAGCTTTACCTCATGAGCAAGGAGGGTTATCCGGCTGAACGCAAATTACAGATAGCGGATAGCCCCGCATCGATATTGTTCCATTTCAGGCGAAACGAGGAAGAGATACGTTATTTCCCCACTATAAAATACCAGGGGATGCGCATTGAGTTCATGTTTAAAAATGCCGAGATCATTAGTAACCATCCTGCCTGGATGCTGCTTGAAGATACATTGTATTATTTTGAAAAAGATATAGAGGGCAAAAAGCTGCTGCCATTTTTAAACAAGCGGTATATCGCTATCCCGCGTTCTTCGGAACAATCGTATTTCGAAAAATTCGTTATCCCTCTTATTGAGAAACAAAATGTTTATGCCGAAGGCTTCACCATCAATACTGAAAAATATGAAGCGCAGGCACTGTTGAAACCTATTTATGTTGAAGAGGGCACTTCGCAACTGCAACTGTATTTTAAATATGCTGGTTACTTTTTTCCCTATGGCGATGGCAGGCATGTTTCAGTAAGAATGGAGCGCAACGGCGATGATTATCTGTTCCATCGCATAAAACGTTCGCTAACTTGGGAAAAGAACAAGATGCATGAGTTAGAAGAAATGGGACTGAAAACGGTTTCATCCCTTTTTCAGAATTTAGAGGTCGCCAATAATGATGAGGGTGCCGATCATTCCTTCTCGGTATTTGAATGGCTAAATCAACATCATGATGAGCTGGCGATGCTGGGTTTTGAAATAGAACAGCCCGAGGGACAGAAGCGTTACGTTTTTGGCAATAGTAAAATTGATCTGGAGGTAAAAGAGAATAACGACTGGTTCGATATCCACGCCATTGTTTATTTCGGCCCGTACCGTATACCCTTCATCCAGTTAAAAAATCATATCCTTAATCATAAAAAAGAATTTACGCTGCCAAATGGCGAGATAGCGGTGATACCCGAAAAGTGGTTTTCGCAATATGGCAACCTGTTGCATTTTAGCGAAGGTAACGAAGCGCTTAAGCTGCGCCGGCACCATATTGGATTGGTAAACGACCTTGCGGAAGGCGAACTGGCCGATATTACCATGAACCGCAAGCTGCAAAAGCTAACCGACTTCGAAACATTGGAAGATACCGCCATGCCGCACCATTTTAAAGGGCACTTAAGGCCCTACCAGAAGGCTGGTTATAACTGGTTCCATTTTTTAAAGCAGTACCATTTCGGCGGCTGTTTGGCCGATGATATGGGCCTGGGTAAAACCATACAGGCACTGGCGCTTTTACAAAAGCATAAGGAAGATGCTGAAGCAACGGCTGGCAAAAGCACCTCGCTGGTAATTATGCCCACCTCGCTTATTTATAACTGGCTAAACGAGGCAAAAAAATTCACCCCTAAATTAAGGTTGATGGTGCATACCGGAACGCTGCGCTATAAATCGCCCGAGGTTTTTGGCAATTACGATGTCATCATCACTACTTATGGCATAAGCCGTATTGATATTGACCTGCTGAAAGAGTTTGTGTTTGATTATGTGATACTGGATGAAAGCCAGGCTATAAAAAACCCCTCATCCAAATCTTATCAAAGCGTAAGGCAGTTAAAATCGCGATTTAAGCTGATATTAAGCGGTACACCGGTTGAAAATTCAGTTAATGACCTATGGACGCAAATGTCGTTCATAAACCCCGGCCTGTTAGGTATACAGCAATATTTTCAGAACGAGTTTGTGACACCAATCGAAAAGAAAAAGGACGAGGACAAGGCCCGCAAATTGCAGGCGCTGATAAAACCCTTTGTTTTACGGCGCACCAAGGAACAGGTAGCGACCGAGCTGCCGCCAAAAACCGAAAACTTATTCTATTGCCAGATGAGCGAGGAGCAGTCGTCGGTTTATGAGAAGGTGAAATCAGAATACCGCAACGAGTTGCTGAAAAGTTTGGAAGACGGCACCTACGCCAAAACCCAGATACAGGTTCTGCAGGGCCTGATAAAACTACGACAGATAGCCAATCATCCATCCATGATCGATAGCGAATATGAGGGTGATTCGGGTAAATTCGAGAACGTGGTGCATACGCTTGCCAACGTGCTTGATGGCGGGCATAAAGTGCTTATCTTCTCGCAATTTGTAAAACAACTTACCATTTACCGCGAGTATTTCGACAGCAAAACCATACCCTATGCTTATCTGGATGGCAGCACGCAAAACCGCGGCGATGTGGTAAAACAATTCCAGGAAGATGAAAAAACGCGGGTATTTTTAATATCGATAAAAGCCGGCGGCGTAGGATTGAACCTAACCGAGGCCGATTACGTTTTCATTCTCGACCCGTGGTGGAACCCGGCTGTTGAACAACAAGCCATTGACCGCACGCACCGCATTGGCCAAACCAAGAATGTATTTATCTATAAATTCATCACCAAAGATACCGTTGAAGAAAAGATCCTGGCACTGCAGCAACGTAAGCTAAGCGTAGCCCGCGCCTTGATAACTACTGAGGAAAGTTTCATCAAATCGCTGAGCGCGGATGATATTAAGGAGATATTGCGGTAACCACTTGTCAATCACAATCCGGATGAAATTTTTCCTACCAACGCCCCGCTGCGCAAGCGTCCCGCTTGTGGCCCGTGTTCAGACAATCACCAATACCTTACTGACAAAACACTGTCAGTACTTTTCCCACCTCAATTCCCGAAATTTGTATATACCGCAACTGCCGTTAAAAATGAGGTAACCAATCGGTGTAATCCCAAATAACATGTTCCCAAACCCAAACCACGAAAACCCAATTAAAGTATCCAAACAAAAACTTACCGCCTGGCAGCGCGAGCACCCTTACCCTGGTCACAAGGGTCGCGAGGCCGGCTTCATTTTACAAAGCGCTGCCAAATGGCTCAAGTCAACCGCTAATAAAGCAGCGCCAAATATGTTGTTCGATAACTTTTGGTTCGAAAAAGAGCTGTGCATTATGTTTGCCGATACCAATACCGGCAAATCTGTACTCGCTGTGCAAATTGCCGATAGTATTAGTCGCGGTGTGCCTGTTAACGGCCTTGAGCTAACCGCGCGCCCATGCGGCGTTTTATATTTCGATTACGAGCTTACCGACGAACAATTCCATACCCGCTTCACCCGCAAAGGCAAAGATACCTACCAGTTCGACAAGCGCTTTTCCCGCGCCGTAACCAACCCGCTGGCCGACAAAATGCACCGCTTCGGCAGTTATCAGCAATATATAGAAAACGAGATCGAGAACGCGCTGCTCACCGCCAATGCCAAAGTGCTCATAATCGATAATATCAGTTGCCTCAATTTCGATACCCATGCCCTCACCGGGGCTATCAACCTACTCCGCAGCCTGCACACCATAAAAAATAAATACGGCATATCTATATTGGTGCTGGCACATACACCCAAGCGTAACCCCACAAAACCCATCAGCCGTAATGATTTACAGGGCAGCAAAATGCTTATCAATTTTTGCGATAGCGCCTTTGCCATTGGCGAAAGCAGGGTAGTACCTGGTTTGCGTTACCTGAAGCAAATAAAACAGCGCAGCACCATCCAGCAATATGGTGCCGAAAATGTATGCCTGTTTCATTTACATAAGCAAGGAAATTTTTTACAGTTTATCTTCACAGGCCGCGCCGCTGAAAGTGCGCATCTGTTAACAGGCAGCCGCCAATACCATAAAAGCATCGGGCATGAGGTAGAGGCCCTAAGCCGGCAACAGCTAAGCATAAGGCAAATTGCCTTTAAACTGAACTTAGCACCCGCAACGGTTGGGAGGATGGTAAAGCGGATGAATACGTAGTTATCCACACAAATGACATGAATTTTACCCCCACCCGTCCCTCCTCTAAATTTAGGGGGAGGTGTCGACGGAGGAGACGGAGGGGTAAAATAACAGACAGGGAAAAGACAGGGAAGTAAAATTGGCATCAATAAAAAAAACACTTATTTTTTCATTTTCCATGAACCCTGTCACCGAATTATGCCGACAATTACGCAATAATCAAACACCAGCCGAGCAACTACTATGGCAGGATTTAAGAAGGCGGAATATAAACGGAAAAAAATTTCTTCGGCAGTTTCCCATTTTTATCATCAATTTTGGTCGAAGGTCTTTTTATATAGCCGATTTTTTTTGTGCCAGGCTAAAATTCGTAATTGAGGTAGATGGCCCGATACATTTACTTAAAAAAGATACGATGCAAACCGCGATATAGTTACGCAATAATGGGGGTTTAACATATTGCGTTTCACTAACGATGAAGTGTTGACCCACCCCGAAGATGTATTATTTAAAATCGATAATTATATCAAAGCACTTTATCCCCACACATCCTCTACCTAAATTAAAGGGGCAAAGGGAGTAAAACATCAGATAGACAGGACTGGTGGAAATAACACCTATAAAAAGGATAATCGGTGTAATCCTACATAAATAAGTTAAATCACAACCCTAAACTGGCCGAAATTTCCAGCATCCTTTCAATTGGTTTTACCGCTTTTTCAATAATATGCTGTGGTACTTCAATTTCCGGCAGTTCATTTTTCAGGCACAGGTATAATTTTTCGAGCGTATTGCGCTTCATGTGGGGGCAATCATTACAGGCACAAGTGTTGTTTGGCGGCGCCGGGATAAATACCTTATCGGGGTTATCCTTTTGCATCTGGTGTATAATACCTGCTTCTGTGGCTACTATAAATTCTTTTTCAGGGCTTTTGGTAGCGTACTTTAATATCCCTGTGGTTGAACCTATATAATCAGCCATTTGCAAAATAACATCTTCACACTCAGGGTGGGCCAATAATTTTGCATTAGGGTATCTTTCTTTAAGCCTGGTTATTTTCTCTCTCGAAAATATTTCATGTACCATACAGGCACCATTCCATAAAACCAGGTCGCGCCCTGTTTTCTTTGCTACATAAGCACCCAAATTTTTATCGGGGCCGAATATTATTTTTTGGTCTGCAGGCAGGCTTTCAACAATTTGTATAGCATTGCTCGATGTGCAAACTATATCAGTCATAGCCTTCAGTTCCGCGGTGCAATTTACATAGGTTATTACCAGGTGGTCGGGATAATTCTCTTTAAATTTCCTGAATAAATGCGGCGGGCAGCTGTCGGCTAATGAGCAGCCTGCTTTCAGATCCGGCAATAATACCTTTTTGTTTGGTGATAGAATTTTTGCTGTTTCGGCCATAAAGTGCACACCGGCAAATACGATAATATCGGCATCGGTTTTTGCGGCTTGTTGCGATAATCCCAAACTGTCTCCAATATAGTCAGCAATGTCCTGTATATCACCTTCCTGGTAATAATGAGCCAGTATAACAGCATTTTTTTCCTTTTTAAGTTTATTTATCTCATCAAAAAGATCAAGCGACGGATCAATGTATTCGTCCACAAAACCCTTCAAATTTATTTCCTCTAAGGTATCCATTCCACAAATCAATTAATAATAATTAGTTTTTAAGTATATAAAAAAGCTGTTGTTATTAAGCTGTTAGTTATGTGCAAAAGTAGTTTTACTTTTTACTTGATATATTGTTTTTAATAATTTACTAACACAAAGTTTTTATTGTGGTAATTATATTAGTCTGATTTATAACAGCATTTATTTAACAACTAATTTTTTCAAAACTCTTTTGTTAATATTTTATTCAGTTAGTAAATGTTAATTTTAATCAAACTTGGTCTTAAAAGTCGCTTAAAAAATGTGTCTGTCAGTCATGAAAAAGCCACTTATCAACCTTTTAATATTTTATTAAATATTTACTTACACAAAATTAACATCTTTGAAGCCTATTACTAACAGAAGGTTTAATTTTACACATATTATAGCATAGATATGACCAGGACTGTTGATTTCCTCGTGGTAGGTTCAGGTATAGCCGGATTAAGTTTTGCCCTTAAGGCTGCAAAACATGGTAAGGTTCTGATAGTTACAAAGTCGAACGAAGATGAGTCAAACACTAAGTACGCCCAGGGGGGTGTAGCGGTGGTTGTTGATAAAAAAGAAGATTCTTTCGAAAAACATATAAATGACACCTTGATATCGGGTGATGGCCTTTGCGACCGCGAGGTTGTGGAAATAGTAGTAAAGGAAGGCCCGGAGCGTATCCAGGAAATTATTGACTACGGAACTAATTTTGACAAGACAAATTCAGGTTTATATGACCTGGCAAAGGAAGGCGGCCATTCTGAATTCCGGGTATTACATTATAAGGATATAACCGGGTTTGAGATTGAGCGCGCGCTATTGGAGCAAATACATAATAACCCTAATATTGAGATACTTACACATTATTTTGCTGTTGATCTGATCACCCAGCACCACTTAGGAAAGTTTGTGGATAAGTCGAGCGAAGATATTAATTGCTATGGCATATATGCACTTGATACTACTAATAATCATGTAGATAAAATATTATCAAAGGTTACGGTAATGGCATCAGGTGGTGCGGGGCATATTTATTCTATCACTACCAATCCTACAATAGCCACCGGCGACGGTGTTGCCATGGTTTATCGTGCTAAAGGTAAGGTTAGGGATATGGAATTTATACAGTTTCATCCAACAGCATTATATAACCCGGGCGATTATCCTTCTTTTTTAGTATCAGAAGCTGTACGTGGTTTTGGCGGTGTATTGAAACGTACCAATGGCGAGGAATTTATGCAGGAATATGACGAGCGTAAATCATTGGCGCCCCGTGATATTGTTGCCAGGGCCATTGATGCCGAAATAAAAAAATCAGGCGAGGATTATGTGTACCTCGATGTTAGGCACAGGAACAAGCAGGATATACTGGCACACTTCCCTAATATATATGCCAAGTGTTTGGAGATAGGGATAGATATGACTAAGGATATGATACCTGTTGCCCCGGCCTGCCATTATATGTGTGGAGGCATAATGGTTGACCACGTAGGCAAATCGTCTATACACAGGTTATACGCTTGCGGAGAATGCTCATCAACCGGCTTGCATGGCGCTAACCGTTTGGCTTCAAATTCATTACTGGAAGCGCTTGTTTTTGCACATCGCATATATAAAGATGCAGTAAAACACTTTGAGGAAAATAATATACCGGAATATATACCCGATTGGGATGAAAAAGGAGTACAGCTATCAAACGAGGATATATTGGTAACGCACAACATCCGCGAGATGCAAAAATTAATGAATGATTATGTGGGTATTGTACGTTCAGATTTCAGGCTGGAACGGGCCATGCGCCGGTTGCGTTTATTATTTGATGAGACGGAGACGTTTTATAAACGCACCAAAATATCCGTTAAGCTATGCGAGTTGAGGAATTTGATACAGGTATCGTATATTGTAGTTAAATCGGCTATGATGCGTAAAGAGAGCCGGGGATTGCATTATACTACAGATTATCCGGTACATGCGGAGGAAGTGCATGATACGGTGTTTTAAAAAGCCCTCCCTACAGGGGAGGGTTGGGAGGGGTTGAGCGGAAAACGAGGTTCGAACTCGCGACCTTCAGTTTGGGAAACTGATGCTCTACCAGCTGAGCTATTTCCGCTTAAATTTCTTTTCAAACATAAAACTTTTTCAGTCAATAATTCAATAAATCACACAATCAATAACTAAAAAATATGCCGGTTATACTGCCTGTAAAAGATAAAAGCCCTATTTGGGGATCGGATTGCTTTATAGCGCCAAATGCTACCATTGTGGGTGATGTTGTTATGGGCGATAATTGCTCCGTTTGGTTTAACGCGGTTATCAGGGGCGATGTAAATTGTATTAAAATAGGCAACAACACCAATATACAGGATGGGGCGGTGATCCACTGTACTTATTTATACGCTGGGACCGATATAGGTAATAATGTTTCCATAGGGCATAACGCCCTGGTACATGGCTGTAAACTGCATGATAACACTCTGATAGGTATGGGCGCAATTGTGATGGACCACTCAGTGGTTGAGGATTTTGTTATTATAGCAGCTGGTGCCATAGTGTTGGAAAGGACAGTTTGCGAATCGGGGTATTTATATGCAGGTATTCCGGCTAAAAAAATAAAGCCTATTACTGATGCGCAGCGGGAAATGCTGAAACGGTTGCCGAATAATTATATAATGTATTCGGAGTGGTTTAAGGCATAGTATTTATTATTGTACTGTTTTTTCTCTCGGTATGTCCAGCTTTTCTTCGGCGTCCCAGTTAGCTCTTAGGGTGAGTTGAGTAGGACTTATCCAAATGTTTTCGGGATATTTTTTCAGTTTTACGTTGCCACTGTCCCAGCGGCCGTTTTTATTTTCATCGTATATAACCCGGAAGGAATATTTGCCCGTTACAAAGTTTTTATAAACCAGCGAAGTATTTTTTGTGATCACATTGCTTTGTATAACCGTTTTTGGGTCTTGAAATATTTCTACAATATATTGTTTCGAGGTATCGGGTACAGTAACTTTTAAGGTAAGGTTGCTGTAATTTTCGATCTTATCAACCAGGAATGGTTTATAGAACTTCTTATCGTTTTTGTCGCCATTAATAGAGGTGAACGCATTATTGTCGATCGCTAATATATATTTTGAATCAGGTTTCCAGCGGTATTTTATACGGAATGTTTTTAAACCCGAAGTATCCCTCGTAAGATTAAGATTACTAACAGCTACTGAATCTTCATACAAAGTAATCAAGCTTGGGTCGAAAGTATCTATCGCCGAGGAGGCCGTAATAATAAGGTCAGAAGTAGGTTTTAGTTTATTAGATAACCCAATATTCACTTTAAAGGTAACAGGGCTCTTAAATACCTCTTTTCGTCCCTTGCTTACCGAAATGCTGTCTGTTGGTTTGCCGTTATCGGAGAATGCCACTCTTAGCGAATCGAAATTCATGTTGCGCATATAAATACGCACAGTATCTTTTGTAGGGGTAAATTCAACTATTTTGCTGCCATCCAGCGCAGCAGGATAAATTATTTTTGCCGATGGGTTGTTAAAACGCTTATTGAATATAAAAAACATACTGCCATCTGCATCAAATTTATGTTCGCTTATGCGGTATTTCAAGGGGTCTTGTTTAAATAGGGTTAATTGTATGCCGGATGTATCGGTATATAAATGGATGGGTTGTTTTAGGAACGCTATCAATTCATCATCGCGGTCGAATATTTTATTAGGTGCAGTTTCTTTTAAAGCATATATGGTGTAATCGCCATCGTGTAAATTATTTAACGAGAAGTTACCGGAAGTATCGGTACTGGTATAGATAGTTGGTTTTTTCTTGCCAAAAAATACTGAGTCTTTGTTTAGCGGAAAAAGCATCACCGTTACATCTTTTTCTTTTTGCTGGGTAAGAGAATTTGTCACATTCCCGGATACACTTAACGAGTCGATATGTTCGCCGGTTGAAAAAACATAAGTAAAGTTTTTTAATAAATTACCCTCGTTTACATCTGCTATCGCCTTACCAAAGTTTATTACGTAGGTAGTATTTTTTTCAAGGGTGTCCTTCAGTTTTATTACCAGGCTTTTTCCATCAATTTTTATGTCCGGTTGTTTTTCCGGGGTAGGGCTCATGGTAATTTCAGTAAACTGATTATTTAGTTTGAAGAATTCATCAAAATCAAGTCGAATGGTTTTGGCGTTAAAATGCCGTGTGTTGTTTGGTGGGGTTGCCTTTAATAAAACTGGTGGGGTTACGTCTTTTGGGCCACCTTGCGGCCTTACCTGGTTGGCGCAACCAAAAACAGCAAAAATCAGCACAATTACCAACGAAATTTTGACGAAAAACAGCGACTTTTTATTTAACATGGTTTTTATGAGCTATAAACGATTTTTGCTTTTTTATGAAGATTGATATTCGAAATTAAAAATAATGGCTCTAAAATAAAATTTATATAATATATTAATAATCAATGCTTTATAAGCCTATCTTGACATATGGACCATCAAAACTGAAATATCAGACGGGGAAACACCCGAAATACGGGATGCCTGGCCCAAAGTACGTGGTTTGATCTTCATCAACTTTTCACGCGCCTCTTTTGAAAGCGAAACTAAAGTGTGGTAATCAAAGGCCGCGTTTATCTCTTTGTCTTCCATTTTTTTCATACGTTCCACAATATCCATTTCCTTTTCAAAATAACTCTCATATTTAATTTTTATTTCAGCCTGCTCAATTGTTTCTTTATTATAGTTTGACAGTAACTGATCGAGGTCGGCATCAGCCTTTCTCAGATCGCTAAAACCAACCTGCGGTCTGCTGAGTAAATTAAATAATTTGGCACTTTGGGAAATGGCACTGGTATCTAATGATTCCAATAACGTATTCACATTTGAAGGATCAATAGATCTCGACTTGGTAAATGCAACTATATCATCAGAGTTTTTTATTTTGTCATTTACCTTTTGTAAACGTTCATCATTTATTAATCCCAGTTCATGGCCAATAGGGCTGAGGCGTATATCGGCATTGTCTTGGCGCAATAGTAAGCGGTGTTCAGCACGGGAGGTAAACATACGATATGGTTCTTCGGTGCCTTTGGTTACCAGGTCATCGATCAATACACCTATGTAAGATTCAGAACGTTTCAATATCAGTTCGTGTTTATCATTGATCTTTTGATGCGCGTTTATTCCCGCTATAAAGCCTTGTGAAGCTGCTTCCTCATAACCGGTAGTGCCATTTATTTGCCCGGCAAAGTAAAGGTTGCTGATCTTTTTAGTTTCGAGGGTGAGGTTTAACTGGGTAGGGGGAAAGAAGTCATATTCAATTGCGTAGCCCGGCCTGAACATCTTTGCATTCTCAAAACCGGGAATTTGTATCAACGCCTTATATTGTACGTCTTCAGGTAACGAGGTGGAGAAACCGTTTACATATATCTCACAAGTATTTAATCCTTCCGGTTCAACAAATATCTGGTGGCGTTCGCGTTCGGCAAAACGGTTGATCTTATCTTCAATTGAAGGGCAATAGCGTGGGCCTAATCCTTTAATACGGCCGGTAAACATGGGTGATTTTTCAAATCCTTCTTTCAAGGTTTCATGAACCTTACTGTTGGTATAGGTTATCCAGCAACAGCGCTGTTCATTTATCATCTCTACATCGGTGTATGAAAAACGACCGCGTTCTTCATCTCCCCATTGCTCTTCCATCAGGTCGTAGTTCAGGCTACGACCGTCAATACGTGGTGGGGTGCCGGTTTTCATCCGGCCCGATTCAAAACCTAATTCAAGCAATTGTTCGGTAATACCGGTTGCTGCACGTTCTGCCGTACGGCCACCGCCAAAGCGTTTTTCGCCAATATGTATTAAACCATTTAAGAATGTACCATTGGTAAGTACCACCGAATCGGCTTCAATCTCTATACCAAGAGATGTGCGAACTCCACAAACTGTATTATTTTTTACCAATAGCGAGCTTACCATGTCTTGCCAAAAGTCAACGTTTGGTGTTCTTTCCAAAGCTAAACGCCATTCTTCGGCAAAGCGCATACGGTCGCTTTGGGCGCGCGGGCTCCACATAGCAGGCCCTTTTGATTTGTTCAGCATGCGGAATTGAATAGAGGTTTTATCAGTTATTGCACCCGAATAACCACCCATAGCATCAATTTCGCGCACTATTTGTCCTTTAGCAACACCGCCCATAGCCGGGTTGCAGCTCATCTGCGCTATGGTGCCCATGTTCATAGTAACCAATAACACAGAAGAGCCTAAGTTGGCTGCTGCTGCTGCTGCCTCACAGCCGGCATGGCCGGCACCCACTACAATTACATTATATTTCTTAAACATATTACCTCCATGTTCCACGTGGAACGTGCGATTGTTTTCTTAAATTTTATTGTGGAACAAAATTATTCATTAGTTGGTGATGTTCCACGTGAAACCTTTATTAATGACACTAATGCGAAAATAGCCCAAATGCTTTCTAAAACCACAAATGGATAGAAGCTGATAAGATATGATGAAAAACCACATATAGCTGCACCAAGAAAATTCATAATGGTATAGGGAATGCTGTTGGCTGATATTTTCTTATATAAATTTAAAAGAAAAGCCACTAGCAAGATGATAACACCTATTGAAGCTATAATGTCTGATGTTTTCATGATTCTTTTAATTCAGTTAACTCAATCCAGCGGATGCTTTTTTCATCAAGCTGAATATTAAGTTTGGCTATTTTATCGAGAAGGCTGTTAAGTTTATCGGGGGCGATACCCGCAATATTCAATTGCTCATTGCAGTTATTTATCTCGGTTTCTATGTTATTTATATCTTGTTCCAGTGTTTCCAGTTCTTTGGTTTCCTTAAAACTTAGCTTGCTTTTTTTAGCAGATGTATTTTGAACCAGGGCGGGGGCAACGCGCTTTTGTTGTTTAGCTTCTTCTAACTCTGTTCGGTAGGATGAATAATTGCCGTTATAAATCCTAACATGGCCGCCTTCTTCCATAATAAACAATTGGTCGGTTAGCTTGTCTAACAAATACCTATCGTGCGATACGATCATCAAAACGCCACCGTAATTGGTTAAGAATTCTTCCAATACATTTAGCGTATCAATATCCAGATCGTTGGTGGGCTCATCAAGTATCAGGAAGTTGGGATTCTTCATCAGGATGCTCATTAGCTGCAATCGTTTTTTCTCACCACCACTTAAGTTGGCAATAAAACCATATTGCTTTGCCGGCGGAAACAGGAACAACGTAAGCAGGGCAGAAGCCGAAATAGTTTTACCGTCAGCCATAGTAATAAACTCTGCCACATTTTTTACGACATCTATTACACGCTCATCTTCCTTGAAACTAATACCAGCCTGGTGAAAATAACCGAGTACGGTTGTTTCACCACGTTCAATATGTCCCTTATCAGGTTGCAGATTATTGGTGATCAGGTTCAATAACGTCGATTTTCCGCTGCCATTCTTACCTGCAAGGCCAATTCTGTCGCCTTTTTTGAAAACATAGCTAAAATTGTCTATAAATAATTGATTATTAAACGATTTGCCTATGTGATGCAGCTCCATTATCTTATTTCCCTGCCTGGCAGTTTTTACGCTTAATTCTACCTTTTCTTTTGCTCCACCGCCTTTGGTTTTTTCCTCCAACTCGTAATAAGCATCAATACGCGCCTTTGATTTGGTGCCGCGTGCCTGTGGCTGGCGGCGCATCCACTCCAATTCCTTTTTTAGCAGGTTGGAATTTTTCTGAAACTGCTGTTCGTCCACCGCTTCACGCTCGGCTTTCTTTTCCAAATAATAGCCGTAGTTACCTACATAGGGGATCATCTTGCCGCGGTCGATCTCCAATATCTCGTTACACACATTATCCAGAAAATACCTGTCGTGCGTAACCATTAGGATGGTTTTCGAGCCTTCGGTCAATAATTTTTCCAGCCATTCAATGGTATCAATGTCCAAATGGTTAGTAGGCTCATCCAAAATATAAATGTCAGGGTCTTCAATAAGCAGGCGCGCTAAGGCCAAGCGTTTCTTTTGCCCGCCGGAAAGGGTATCAATATGCTGGTTTAAATGATGTATATCTAACCTGCCTAAAATAGTTTTTATCTTATATTCATATTCCCAGGCGTCTACATCGCCCAATTCTTCCATTGCTTTATCTATTGCTTTGGCGTTATCAGGGTCGTTTTCGAGCAATTCCTCGTATTTGCGGATAGCCTGCTGCTGCACATTATCGGCATGGAAAATATAATCGCTAATGGTTACAGCTTCTTTAAAATAGGGGTCCTGCTCCAGGTAACCCAGGCGCAGGTCGCGGCTGCGCACTACCTTTCCTTCAGTTGGTAAAAATTCGCCCGCCAATAATTTTAACAGGGTCGACTTGCCAGCGCCGTTGATGCCCACCAACGCCACCCTGCGGCCGCGGTTTACGCCAATAGTTACGTTACGGAAAAGCCATTTATCATGAAATGAATGGCCCAGATTTTCGGCGGATATATATGTGCTCACGCTATTTGTTTTATGTTATCAGAAGAGTGTATGAACACGCCTTCATTATTTTTTAATGACTCACTAAACATGGCTTTGGCCACGGTTTCTGCAGGTATGCTCCTGTATTTTTTCAATCCTCCGATTAAAAGCGGATCAATGATCTGCATGATAACCGAAATGAATTTTTCAAGCGGCCTGGATTCTTTTCTATTTCCTGTTAGCTGCGAGGGGCGATAAATATGCAGGCATTTCAACCCTACTTGTTCAATATCCCGTTCCGTTTCGCCCTTCATTTTTAAATAGAAATTTTTGGCTGTCGTGTTAGCACCTATCGATGAAACCAAATGATATTGTTCAACGCCATTATTTAATGCTAATTGTGCCAGTTGTAAAGGATAATCATGGTCAACCCTATAGTAAACATTTATATCCGGAGTTTTCTTTTGGGTTGATCCCAGGCAGCAAAATAAAGCATGGCCGGTTATTTCCTGCTGGTAATTATCCAGTTTGTTAAAATCTACAATTACTTCGCGTAATTTTGTATGCTGTATGCCTGTTGCTTTTCTAACTAAAATCATAACTTCACTATAGTTGCTGTCATTCAATAATATATTTAACAAATGACTGCCAATTAGTCCGGTAGCACCGGCAATTATAGCTTTGTATGACATGTGTGAAGCCAGTTTTTTGCAAAAATACGCATTATTAATTTATGGAATAAAAATTGTATGTTTAAACATGTAATTTAAACAATAACGACATGAAAAAAATATATTATCCCGCTAACGAGCGTGGGCACAATGACATTGGTTGGTTGAAAGCCAATTTCTCTTTCAGCTTCGGGCCTTATTATAATCCTGATAAAGTGCATTTTGGTGCCTTGAGGGTATTGAATGACGATATTATTGCCGGTGGAACAGGTTTCGGCACCCACCCGCACGATAATATGGAAATTATTACCATACCCATTTCAGGCGCTTTGGAACATAAGGATAGCATGGGCAGCGTAGGTGTTATACATGCCGGCGAAGTACAAGTAATGTCGGCAGGTACAGGTGTTACCCATTCGGAATATAACCATTCTAAAACCGAAGCGGCCAATACATTACAGATATGGTTATTCCCAAAGGAAAGGAACATTAAACCTCGCTATGACCAAAAGAATTTTAACGATGTTTTAAAACTGAATGAATTTACCACATTAATATCCCCGGATAAAAACAGAGCCGACACGCTTTGGATAAACCAGGATGCCACTTTTTCTTTAGGTGATTTTGAACCGGGGCAGAAGATAGACTATAAGTTTAATACCCCGGGTAATGGACTTTATGCATTTGTAATTGAAGGCGAGGCAACAATAGATGCTACAACGCTAAACAAAAGGGATGCTTTGGGTGTTTATGATACTAGTTCAATTACAATTGAAACCAAAGCGAAATCACGCTTACTTTTGATAGAAATCCCAATGTTATAAGCCGATACCGTTAAGCCAAGGTTAAATTATTTTGAACCGTTTTGCAAACAAATCGTTATCTGTTTGTTATAACTACCAAATAATAAACACTTTATGGCTGAACAGGAATTGGAACTTAGCGGTTGGAGGAAATTGCTCGCAAGCATAGGCGATCAGTGTGTTTTCTTCACCCGTTTTTTACGGAACATATTTACAGGCGGCTTTGAATGGTCGGAGTTTGTGCGCCAGTGTTATGAGATCGGTTACCGGTCGATGATGCTGGTTGGCATAACTTCCTTCATCATGGGCGCCGTTTTAATTTTACAGTTGCGGCCGTCGATGGTGCAGTTTGGCCAGGAAGGGATGCTGCCGAAAACATTGGCCGTATCATTGATACGCGAGATAGGCCCAGTGATTACAGCGCTAATATGCGCCGGAAAAATAGCCTCAGGCATAGGTGCCGAGCTGGGCAGTATGAAGGTTACCGAGCAGATTGACGCTATGGAAGTTTCGGGGGCCAACCCGGTACAATACCTGGTCGTGACCCGTATTTTGGCAGTGACCTTTATGGTACCACTATTAACTATTATTGGCGATATAATAGGTTTGATCGGTGGTTTCATCGCCCTGAATTTTACCGACAGTGTTAGCTATTCCCTTTATTTTAACAAGATAGTTGCTTCGATTGACTATTCCGACTTTTTGCCGGCATTTGTTAAGACCATATTTTTTGGTTTTGCCATTGGTTTTGTGGGATGTTACAAGGGCTTTAATTCCAATAAAGGCACTGAAAGCGTGGGCGTGGCGGCCAACTCGGCAGTAGTTACGGCATCACTTTGGGTTTTTGTTATTGACGCCCTGGCCGTGCAAATAACCAGCATTTTATTTTACAGGTAATATGGAAGAGGTAAAAGAACAGAATAAAACCGCTTCTAAACCAAAAAGCGAAGTGGTTATCAGCATAAAGGGGTTGAAAAAGTCGTTCGGGAAAAAGCGTGTGCTTACCGATATAAATCTTGAAGTGAACCGGGGCGAGAATGTGGTGGTTTTAGGAAAATCAGGACAGGGGAAATCGGTTACAATTGAATGTTTGGTTGGCATGCTGGTACCAGATGCCGGATCGGTTAAAGTATTTGGTGATGAGGTTACCGAAATGGATGAGAAGCAATTGAAGGAATTAAGAATGAAAATAGGTTTCCTGTTTCAAAGCGGTGCGTTGTTTGATTCGATGACAGTGAGGGAAAACCTTGAATTTCCTCTTACAAGGGTGTTGAAGATAAAAGATGAACATGAAATTGATAAACGGGTAAAGGAGGCGCTTGAAGGTGTAGGGCTTACGGATGCGATAGATAAGCTACCATCGGACTTATCAGGCGGTATGCGTAAGCGCATAGGTTTGGCCAGAACACTGATCATAAAGCCCGAGATTATGTTATATGATGAGCCTACCACGGGCTTAGACCCCATTACATCGCGCGAGATAAGCGAATTGATACTTGAAATGAGAAAAAAATACAAAACAACCTCTATCATTATTACCCACGATATGGAATGCGCACGCATAACCTCAGACCGTGTGGTTATAATGGATGAGGGTAAATATGTGGCCGAAGGCACATTTAACAGCCTTCATAAATCAAATAACGAAATAGCAAGATCATTTTTTAAAGATATATCATGAAAGCAACTACATCGCAAAAGATAAAAATAGGCCTGTTTACCTTAGTAGGTTTACTGGTACTGGGGTTCATTGTTTTTTTTATCGGTAATAAGAGAAATTTGTTCAGTTCGACATACACTATTTATGGAACCTTTAAAAATGTAGGCGGCCTTAATGTGGGCAATAACGTACGCTTTGCAGGGATAAACGTTGGCGTAGTGAGCGATATCACCATTGTAACCGATAGTGCAGTAAGGGTTGACCTAACCCTGAACAATAGTGTTAAAAAGTTTATTAAAAAAGACTCGAAAATGAGTATTGGGAGCGATGGATTAGTGGGTGATAAGTTAGTGACAATTAGCCCAGGCGGCATTACAAGCCATGAAGTAGCAGAAGACGGCACACAACTACCATCTGTTCCGCCATTTGATGCCGACAAATTAATCGCCAAATTTACCGGTATTGCCGATAATGCCGGCACATTGATACAAAACCTGGCTGCGATAACAGGAAAAGTAAACAGCGGAAAGGGCAGCTTGGGCCGTTTATTAAACAATGATAAAATGGCTAAAGATCTTGATGCAACCGTTAAGCAAGCTAAAACTACCATAGCAACAGTGCATACTACTACAAAAACACTGAATGAAGACCTTACCGCCGCGCAGCACAACTTTTTGTTAAAGGGATTTTTTAAGAAAAAGAAAAAAGCCCAGCAAGCTAAACAGGATTCTATAAAAAAGGCTAAAGATGCTGCGGCCGGGAAAACCAGCGATGATGATAAAAAATAAAAAAACCCGTTCTGTATTGCAGAACGGGTTTTTTATGAACTGATTTTTAAAGTTCTTTAGTGATAGAAGGATCTAACGGGGTTACTGCTGAACGGTAGCGGTGTATCAGTTTTCCATTTTCATCTATCAGGAATTTTTCGAAGTTCCATTTTATTTCGCCTGTAAAATCGGGGTTTGGCGTTTCGGTCAGGTACTTGAACAGCGGGCAAATGTCATCGCCTTTTACGCTAACTTTTTCGCTTAGCGGGAAGGTTACGCCATAACGTTTTTCGCAAAAGGTTTTAATGTCGGAATTGGCGCCGGGTTCCTGCTGGCCAAAGTTATTTGCAGGGAAACCTACCACAACCAGTTTGTCTTTGTACTGATCAGCCAGTTTTTGCAGATCGGCGTATTGTGGGGTGTAACCGCATTTTGAGGCGGTGTTTACGATAAGCACTTTTTTGCCTTTAAACTGTGCAATTGAAAAATCCTTACCATCAATGTCTTTTAATTTAAACTGGTAAACGGGCGCGGGTGCTGCTGACACAATAATAGTGCAGCGATAATGGCTAATAATTTCATAACTTAATGATTTGTTGACAGATGAATTGCAGTAAAATTAGCTAATAAAACTTCTTTCGTTTAAATAGAAATCTTCTTTTTCTGTCATTTTTTGTTTGTCGGTGGCCGACTTGTCTTTATAGCCCAGTAAATGCAGCACGCCATGAATGATGACACGATGTAATTCAGTGGTTTCGGGCACATTAAACTTAGCTGCGTTCTCGCGTATGCGGTCTATCGATATAAAAATATCGCCTGCAACAATTTTGTTACCCTCTGAGTTATCGAAAGTTATAATATCGGTATAAGTATCGTGATCAAGATACTGCTGGTTGATCTGAAGTAAATATTCATCAGAACAAAAAATGTAGGTCAGTTCTTTTAGCTTATAGCCCTCGGTTTGAATGGTGTCAGTTATCCAATGCCTAACCAGTGCTTTGTTTTTTAGTTTAAAGCTGATGTCTTCTTCAAAAAAAGAAATGGAGGGCATTAACTATATTTTAAAATGAAGTTCAACTTCATTGCCAGAGGTATTGAATATACACTGATCGGCCAAATGCTTCATGATGTAAACACCACGGCCAGTAAGGGCCTCCAGGTTTTCGGGGGCGGTGGGATCGGGTAGGTGAACGTAATCAAAGCCTTCGCCTTCATCGGTCACTGTCCAGATCAGGCGTTTGTTGTCGACATCGGCATTAACGATCACTTTTTTAGTAGCGCTAAACTTATTACCGTGTTTAATGGCATTAATTAAAGCTTCGTTTAGGCAGGTCATCATATTGGCAAAGGTATCCTCTCCAACATTATAAGTATCGGCTATGTTCTCTATCAATTCTTCTAATAAAGTTATACTTTCCTCTTTTGAAGGGAGTTGTAACGTGTAAAGGTTACCTGCCTGAACATTCTGCTCCATATTAATTAGCATTGAGTTGATCAAAGTAAATGATAATTTTTTGTTTATAATAAATATTTAACGCCGGAGATACCGTTTTTATTTGCTCAGTTTGTTTATTTTTAGCTTGTTGGTAGTCCTGCAATGCTTTTATGTATCCCGGAGGCATATCTTTCCCAGCGTTGCTTTCCCGTTTTTGATCCTGTTCCCGTTGCTGTTCTGCCTTATCGGCCTCCAGTAACCGGGTTTGGATCTGCTGCTGTCGCTTTAAAGCCTCATCGGTTATTCTCCTGTTTACGAGATCGCGCTCGTTTTGTTCCATCTGTTTGGAAATATTATCCAAATTGCCTAATCCGTTGCGCCCGTCTTTATTTTCATCACGGTTTATCTGCTGTAAAGCTTCGCGTATGATCTGTTGCTCGCGGGCCATTTTAGCCAACTGCTCGCTCATACTGCCGTTTTGGCCCTGCTGCCCTTGTTTCCCCTGCTGGCTTTGGCCACCATTACCACCCTGCTGCTGCATTTGTTCGCGGGCCTTTTGCATGTTTTTATTTAGTTGCTCCTGCATTTTAGCCAGCGCCGCCAGCGATTGCTGCTTTGACTTTCCCTTACCGTTTTTGCCGTTCTTCATAGCATCCTGCAATTGCTGTAGCGCCTCGCTCAGCATTAGCGCCAGGTTGTTCATTGATGTCATGGCATATTGCTGGTTGCTGTTAGCTTCGGGCGTGTGCCTGTCACCAAGATTTTGCAAAGCCTGGTCAATATGGTCATTTATTCCCGAAATTTCACGATTAACTACAGATTGTATTTGCGGTATGCGGCGGCTTAGCGCATACAAGCTGTCCTCGGCGGTTTTCAGGTTGTCTTTTATATCTTTTTGCTTTTGGGCGAGGGCTACATAATTAGGGTCGGTGGTATTAGTGTTTTTTAAATCTTCCATCACTTTTTCCTGTGCGAAAGAGCTGTTTACCAGGTTTTTCAGTAGTTCACGTAGTTGCTGAATGTCGATAGTGTTTTCAGCTTTTTCCTCCTGCTGGTTTTGTTTTTGTAGCTTATCGGCAAGCTGCTTCATTTGCTGCGATGCCTGCTGCTGCGATTGTGATGCCTTTTGGTTATTTTGTTTTTGCAGTTCATCAGCGCTTTGTTGCATTTGCTGGTCGATGTTCTTTTCTTCTTTATCGGGGTTTTCAAAACCCATCTTTTTATCGTTCTGCTCGTTTTCCTTATTCAGTTCATCCAATGATTTTTTTACATCCTGAAAATCGTTGTTCAATTTTTGCTGTTCCTGCTGTGCCGATTGTGGGTTTACATTTGGCTGTTTATTCTGCTCAGCTAATTTTTGTTGCTGCTGCGAAAGCTGGTTCAGCTGTTGCACATTTTGGTCGAGCTTTTGATCGAAGGCCATTTTCTTATAGAGTTCGAGCATACGGTCGAGCTCTTTTCTTAGCGACTTATTATCCGTTTGCATTTTCTGAAGCTGGTCGCGGGTAGCATCTTTCTCGTCCTGCTGTAAAAGCTGCTGTAGTTTTTGGAGCAGTTCCTGTGTTTTTGGATCGAGTACATCGCTAAACAGTTTTTCCATTTCCTTCTGTTTTTGGGTGATGGAGGGATCCTGCTGCTGGTTTTCCTGGCGGTTGTAGGCGTTCTTTTTATTTTCGTCGTGAATGCTTTTCACTAAATCATCCAGGTCTTTCTTTTTTTGGAGCAGGTCGGCTATCTGTTTTTTTTCATCAAATGAAAGATCGTTTTTATTTAATAACAGCTCATTTAGTTTTTGCGAATCATGCTCTACCTGACCGGCCAGCTTAATGGCCGACTGCATTTTTTGCTTTACCGCCTGTGTGCCTTCATTCAGTTGTTTGTTGATCTCCTGCGCATCGGGCACATTTAGTGTATGCTCAGCCGAACGCACGCGGTTGGGGCCGGTTACATTGTCGTTATCGGCCACTTCAAAATAATAACTTACCTGGTCGCCGGGCTTTATGCCAAGGTCTTTCAGATTCCAGAAATAAAAAAAGTTGGACTGTGGTTGTGAAAGATCGGCTTTAACAGGTTTCACAAATGTTTTTTTGTTCTTATCGCCGGGTGAGCCTACCTTGTAATAAAACATTAGCGACGAAAAACCGTGGTCGTCCTGTATCCGACCGGTAAAGTAGATAGCTTTCATACTTACCGAATCGGGTTTTTCATCAACGGTAATGGTAGGCGGTTCATCTGCTACTACATTGATGCGGTAGCTTGCCGAATCGCTGTTTTTTACCAGGCTGTTGACGGGATTTATTTTGTAGATGGTGTTTTTTAATATGCGCTCTGAATGCTCAAACAGGTCGTTTTCCGCAGCACTTATATGATGCGTTTTATCATCCATATAAAAAACCAGCCCGGTAGCATTTTGGGTATGGAACTGCCAGTTTATCGTTGTACCTGCAGGAATGGTCAAGTCGCCGGCATTAGGAAGCGTTTCGTTTTTTTTATGCAGATAGGCGGGGTAATTTAGCTGTACATCAAAATGCAATAACGATGGTCGCAGGTTCACTTTTATTTCATAAACAGGCGAGGTAAAGCCATTTGCGGTAAACTTAAACGCAGTGTTTTGCTGTATGTTGGTGAACAGGTAATGGAAATGGGTAATATTTTCTTTATCTAACTTAAATGTATTATTGGCGGTTACGATATAAACATCTGAAGGCAGCTTATCCCCCGTAAGTTTTAAATCAAGCTTCAAATCCTGGCCCTGCACTACTGATAAACTATTGTTTTGCACCACAAAATTAAAAGGCGCCAACGGCGCGAAGTATTCATTATGCCTGATAAGCCTTTTGGTGCTTTCGGTGAGTACGGACGGCGCAGCCAGGGCAATAACGCAAATTATAGCTACAGGCAATATGATCCATTTAAGGTATTTTCTGTTCTCCTTAATATTTATGGCGGATGGAAAGCTTATGGGCTTTAGCAGTTCGATCTTTTGGTCGATGCTGGCTTCGATCAGCGCACGGTGGCGTTCATCATCAATCGCTTGCTTTTTTAATTGCAGCGTGTTGAGCAACTTATCATTTACATCGTTGAAATGCTTACCGATTATCCTGGCGGCTTCATCATGAGTAAGGGTCTTACTTAAACTTAGCCAGGCTAACAAGGAAGGGATAACCAGCCAGCCAAGCAAACTAAGGTTGAGCAAGATAAAAAAGTAAAAAAGCACGGTGCGGAACAGCGTGTTGAAGTTGCCGAAGTATTCGCTCAGCGTGATGATAACATAGGCTGAAAATAGACCAGCACCTAAAAATATTAGGCCCCGCAGCAAATTATTTAAATAATACTTGCGGATGAAAGTGTTGATCTTCCCTATTAAAAGCTCGTAGTTTTCGATAGCGTTCATTGCCTGCTCACACTTTTTATTGGGGCATAGAATTAACGTTAAAACACTGCCAAACTATATGACAGAGGGAAGATGAAGGTAGGAAAATAAAGATAGATATAGAAATCAATAAGTTTTTGGTTTGGAGTATGTAGAATGAGGACAACATTTATCGACTGTTATTCATCTCCCCAATGTCAAATTTATTTTTCATCTGCCCTAAAGAAATAGAATTGCTATATATTTGTAAGGTAAACTTATTAGTTTAATTTACTATTATGAATAAACAAGATCAACAATTTGCATCAGACTTGCGTACGGTCGTAACGCGGTTGGTAAAAAAACTGAGAAAGCAATCAGTTACCGGGCAGCGGTTTTCACTTACCGAGCGTTCTTCCCTTAGCCTGTTGTTACAGCACGGCCAATTGTTGCCAAGCGAATTGGCGGCTATGGAGAAAATAACCAACCAATCCATGTCGCAGATATTGAGTCATTTTTTAGAGGATGGGTTGATCATACGTACAGCCTCAGAAACGGATAAACGCAAAGTGATCATATCACTTACTGAACTGGGTAAGCAAACCATAACCCAGGTACGGAGCGAGAGGGATGAATGGTTATCGGAAGCAATCCAAAAAACATTGAGCGCTGAAGAACAAGAATTGATAAACAAGGCAATAGTGCCGTTGACCAAACTGGTTGATTTTGAGTAGAGTCAAAAATTAAGGGCAGATCAAAAAAAATTAAGAATAATAATTAGAGATAAAAAGAGGATAGCGACAAAGGTTCAATTAAATAAAGAAACAGTATAGTTAATACTACTGATTCTTTACCCTTGTTTCTTGAATCTGTTAAGAGGGGTTGATAATGAACATAAGTACATTCAGGGCATTTAGAAGCAGGAATTACAGGTTATATTTTGGCGGGCAGTCGGTATCATTAATTGGTACCTGGATGCAAAAAACAGCGGTAAGCTGGGTGGTGTATGCGCTTACGCATTCCACCTTAATGCTGGGGGTAAGTTTATTCGCCAGCCAGTTCCCGTCGTTTTTATTAACGCTGATAGGCGGCGTGGTATCCGACAGGTACGACCGTTACAAAGTATTGCTCACAACGCAGATAGCATCAATGGTGCAGGCCTCATTGTTGTTTTTGCTGATATGGTTCAACCATTATAATGTGTGGGAGATATTGGGGCTGAGCGTATTGCTCGGTATAATAAATGCGTTTGATGTACCTGCACGGCAGGCACTGGTTTACGAAATGGTGGCTGATAAGGACGACCTGCCCAACGCGCTCGCCCTCAATTCATCAATGGTAAACCTGTCGCGGTTGATAGGGCCGGCCATAGCGGGCATTGTGCTGGAAAAACTGGGCGACGATATATGCTTTTTGCTGAACGCGCTGAGTTTTGTGGCGGTAATAGGTTCGTTGTTATTAATGCGATTGCCAAAATACGTGCACCAGCAACATACCAAAAATGTGTTCGGCGAATTAAAGGAAGGTTATAACTATATTATGCATACCCCGGCCATCAGGTTCATTATTATGATGCTTGGGCTGATGAGCTTTTTTGTGTTACCCTTCAACACGCTTGTAGCATATTATGCCAAAGATGTTTTCCATGGAACGGCATCAACCTTTGGAGTTATCGACAGCTTTATTGGCCTTGGCGCATTTGGCGGGGCCATGTTCCTGGCGTCGCAAAAGCCGGGCGCCAATTTGAATAAGATATTGGGGATAAACACCCTAATATTCGGTGCCGGACTGGTACTTTTTTCGCACGAGGGCCATTATGGGCCGGCACTTTTATTTTCGGCAATAGCGGGCTTTGGCATGATGTCGCAGGTTACGGTGAGCAATACTATAGTACAAACCACCAGCGAACCGCACATGCGCGGCAGGGTGATCAGCTTTTACGCGCTGGCATTTTTTGGTATGATGCCGTTAGGTGGGTTATTCGTTGGCTGGGCATCCAACATCATCGGCACAAAAAATACGCTGCTGATAGAGGGCATTGTTGCATTGCTGATAGGGATATTGCATTTGTCGCATGTGCGTACCGTGAAGATGAAAGCAAGGAACAGTTGTTAAAAGCAGCGACTGTGGATGCGGCTACCGGGGCTTCGGTTGAGCGGAGAGCGGCTGTTGCAAGGTAATGAACGGGCGTTGACTCACCCGGTCGTTGCTTCGCCGACCACCCTCTCTGCGGCAAGCCGCAAAGAGGGTAAAATCAGTTTTTATGATACAAATGCTTACCGCTGATTCTGCGGGATAGCTATCCAATTCGCATATTTTGTTGGGCCGAGATAAACAGCTTTTTTTGGTGTTATGGTATCTGCTTCAAGCGGCGCGCCTGAATACAGCGCTTTGGCATCAGCGCTTATTTCGTAGTTTTTATGTGTGGCCTGTGCATATTGTTTTATCCAGGTGTCCATAGGGAATTTTTCGGGGCCGCCTATTTCAATGATCGTATTTACCGGTTTGGCTACTGCTGTTTGTGCCACAAAGAAGGCCACATCTTTACTGGCTATGGGCTGTATGTTGGCATCGGGCACCACCACCTTTCCATCTGTAATGCTCATTTGCAAAATACCGCCCGCGAATTCAAAAAACTGCGTGGCATGCACTATGGTGTACGGAATGCCCGAAGCTTTGATCATATCTTCCTGTACTTGTTTGGCGCGGAAATAACCGCTGGCCTGTAACTCCTTAGTGCCTACTACCGATAGGGCAACATGATGCTGTACGCCCGCTGCTTTTTCGGCGGGTAGTAGGTTTTGGTTTGATGTTTTAAAAAAATCCATCACCGGGCCATCTTCAAATGAAGGGGAGTTGGATACGTCAACTACCACCTGTGCATTCTGTAAAGCAGCAGACAAACCTTCGCCTGTAAGTGTATTTACACCGGTGTTGGGCGAAGCAACTACAACGTCGTGCCCTGTGTTTTGCAATAAGTTAACTACCTGGCTACCAATAAGGCCGGTACCGCCGATCACTACTATTTTCATTTCCGTAAATTTTTTTGATGAACTGATGATACAAAGATGGGCAGCAGCAGGCGGGAAAAACTTAAGCTGGTTTAAGAAATCAGGAGCCTTTTATTATTTCTAAAGCATCATTCGTTATGCCCATGTAGGATGCCAAAATCTCGTCGGAAATTTTTTTGTTTAGATGGGGATACGTGTTCCGGAAGTAATTGTAAAAATCTTTTTTTGATGTAAGGGCAAAGGTTTTTTGCTTCAGCAGCGCGGCCCCGTAAGCAATTTCATGTACCTTATTAAAATACAGCGCCATAAATGGGAATTCTAACAATAGCGTTTCATAACCGGTGCGGCTCAGGCAGGTAATTTCTGAGTCTTCAAGGGCGGCGATGGCATATTCAGCCGGTTTCCCGTTGCTAAAGGTTTTGTAATCGGTCATCCACCAGTTTTCCAGGGCAAAGTGAACCACATGTTTTTGATTATCGTGCTGATAAAACAAATACAAGCCGCCTTTATCCACAAAGTAAATCGCGTCGCAGGCTTCTTTTTCGTTCAACAGCAATTCCTCTTTCTTTACTGCTATTGTTTTAAAAAAGTGCGCCATCTGTTCCCAGGGTATAGTAAAACCGGGAAGAAGCTTTTGAATATGGTTGCGCAATTGTTCGGTCATACATGTTTATTTTCAACCCTTTTTTTACGCAATTCGCTCAGATATTCAGGCGTGAAGCCTAAGAACGATGCCAATATTTTTTGTGGGATGCGTTGTATAAATTCAGGGTATTTGGATTCGAAAAGCGCGTAGATCTCGTTTTTTGACATTCTCGACATCATCCGCACCCTGTTTAATGCTGCCGAATAAGCGCGCTCATACATCAGGCGGAAATATTTCTCCATCAAAGGAACTTGTTCCAGCAGCAAGGCATAATTTTTAGCAGTGATCACCAACACCTCGGTAGGTTCGAGCGCCTGTATGGTGTACATTGACCGCCTCCCCGTGCGGAAAGCATCAAGGTCGGTCATCCACCATCCTTCCAACGCGAATTGCTGTGTTTGTTCCAGGCCATTGGCATCGATAAAAAATAAACGCAGGCAACCTTTTAACACAAAAAAGTAAGATGTGCAAAGCTTCCCTTCTTCTTGTAACAGCTCTTTTTTACGGAAGCTCGCTGTATCAAAAAACGACAGGATGGTTTGTTCGTCTATTTCGTGTGTATCCGTTATTTTCTGTATATGTTGTATCAGCTGGCGCATATGCTACTGCAAAACTACCAATATAGAATGGGTTTTCTTAACGCAAGGTTTGTGTTTTGATGTTATGGTAATTATTCGAAGATTTCAAAGAATGATACAAACCTTAACCCCCCGGCAATACCTTGCGGAATAGTGTAACTTACCCAGGTTGATTGAAAAAAGCACCGGCACAGTTTTGACAGCAAATAATATTGATAGATAATAAGGTATATATATTTTATTCCTTGCCCGGATATATTTTTATCATTAAATATATCCGGCAGAATTTTTCATTTCCACATTTTTGTATCATTTGTGCAGGCATATTGTAATTACAATAAATAATCACTAAATATGCAATCGATTGCAAGCTTAATCGTTTTTTACCAATTCCTATCCTAAAATTTAATTATGAGAAACCCCGGGTTTTTTAACTTAAAAAGTGCGCTGGGCTTTTTTTGCGCGCTGGCATTTATTCCTATAAGCAGTTATGCCCAAAATGTTTATACCCAATTACCGCTTAATGATCTGTCGGCTTTTAAAACGCCGCCGGCAAACTGGAGCATAGCTGGAACAGTTAAAGGGAACCTTGATAAGCCCTTTGAAAAAAAAGCAGGGCAGGGTATTTTAGTTAACGAACCGAACCAAAAAAAGAACGAGGATATATTTACCAACCTTGAACATAGCGATATAAACCTGGATGTTGATTTTATGATGCCGCCGGGATCAAACTCGGGCATATATCTACAGGGGCGCTATGAGATACAGTTACTGGATAGCTGGGCTAAGGATACGCTAACATCGCAGGATCTGGGTTCGGTTTATGAACGTTGGGACGAAACACGGCCCAATGGCGATTTCGGCTACCAGGGCATAGCGCCACGGGTGAATGTGAGTCGCGCGCCGGGGCTATGGCAAAATATCAAGATCAGCTTTTTGGCGCCGAAATTTGATGCATCGGGCAAAAAAATTGCCAACGCCCGTATCATTCAAATTGTTTTGAACGGTGTTGTTATCATTGAAAATGCAGAATTGACAGGGCCCACCCGGGGTTCGGCTTTTCCTAATGAAGCGGCAATGGGGCCATTGCGCTTACAAGGCGACCATGGCGCGGTGGCGTTCCGCAGTATAAAATACAATAATACGGTAACAACCACTACCTATGATCCGGATGCACCTAAACACGTTAATATTGTTGAGTCGCCTTCGTTTGTTGAAGTTAAAGATGAGCCCATTATACAGCGCAGCTTTGTAAACTTCGGAGAAAAAATGGTTACGCATGCAGCCAGTGTGGGTTACCCGCATCACCTTAATTTTGCTTACGACCTGGAGAACGGTACGGTATTCCAAATATGGCGCGGTGCTTTTATTGATGCCACCCCTATGTGGTGGTTCCGCGGCGATGGTACCAGCAAGGCGCTGGGCAGCGTGATACCATTAAATGATGCGCCTGCATTAGCCACGTTAAATTCTGATAACGCCGCGTGGCCCGATAGCCTGAACATTGATTATCGCCCAAAAGGATATGAACTGGATAAGCAGGGATATCCTACTTTTAAATATATAGCGGCGGGGTTGAATGTTGCCGATAAGGTTACCCAATCGCCCGATGGCAAGATGCTTATGCGACAAATAACATTTAACGGTTCAGGGCAGGGTAACTTATACTATCGCGTAGCCAGCGCAAAAAATATTGATGCTATAGGTAATGGCATGTACAGCGTAAATAATTATGAATATTACCTGCAATTGCCTAAAGGGAATAAGCCTGTTTTGCGTGCAACCGCCACCGGCCAGGAATTATTGCTCCCTGTTAAGGATACGGATAAAGGGGCAACAATTGAATATTCGATGATATGGTAATTCACATTATTAAAACGCGTATAATGAAAGCTATTTTAACAACAATATTTATTTGTTTTATACTGACAGGTGCCGGTTTAAAAACCAATGTTTTTGCACAAAGCAAAGCAGATACCGTAAAACACACCGAAAAAGATTATTACCAGATTATCAGCCTGCCCATACCCGAAGATATTAAACTGGAAGTGGGCGGCGTTTGCCTTATGCCAAATGGCAGCATTGCGGCAAGCACCCGCCGGGGCGAAATATGGATAATTGATAACCCCTACATGCTAAACGGCCGTGCGCCTTATTATCACAAATTTGCCTCGGGTTTGCATGAAGTGCTGGGTTTGCTGTATAAAGATGGTGCCTTGTATTGCGCGCAGCGCGGAGAGCTTACCAAATTGGTTGACAAAAACGGGGATGGCAAAGCGGATGTATACGAAACTGTATGTTCATGGCCGTTATCGGGTGGGTACCACGAGTATTCCTATGGCCCGGTATTATTGCCCGATGGCAATTTTATGGTGACATTGAACGTGATGTTCCCCAATGCACACTGGTGGCGCGGTGCCAGCCTGGTGCCATGGCGCGGCTGGACCGTGGAAATAACCCCCGATGGAAAATTAATGCCTTATGCCACGGGTATGCGTTCGCCGGCAGGTTTGGGCGTTATTAATGGCAAATTCTTTTTTACCGAGAACCAGGGCGACTGGGAGGCTTCGGGAGGATTGGTGGAGGTAGATAAAGGCGACTTTACAGGCAATCCTGCGGGCCTGGTGTGGGCCGACAGGCCCGAATCACCAGTTAAGGTGAGGACAAGCGATATTGCCTCGCGCGTTGATTTCCGCAATAACGCGGTTGGAAAAATTGAGGATGATGACCCCAAACGCCCCTACAAAACTTTATTTGAAGTAGCTGCCGAAGTGCCCGGAGTAAAAATACCATCGGTTTATATTCCGCATTATATTATGGGCAATTCAACCTCGGGCTTTGTGCAAATACCAGACGATATTAAGTTCGGCCCATATGCCGGGCAAATATTAGTAGGCGACCAAAGCCAAAGCCTGATAAACCGTGTATTTTTAGAGGAAGTGAAAGGCCAATACCAGGGCGCGGCGTTCCCGTTCAGAAGCGGGTTTGAGTCGGGTGTTTTACGGTTATGCTGGGGGATGGACGGCTCGTTATTTGTAGGGCAAACCAGCAGGGGCTGGGATTCAAAGGGCCCGAAGCAATACGGGTTGGAAAGATTGGTTTGGCTGGGCAAAACGCCATACGATATGAAAGCCGTACGTGCCATGCCCGATGGTTTTGAGATTGAATTTACTAAACCTGTTAACAAAAAGACAGCATCCGATCCTGATAATTATACCATCAATAATTTTACCTATAAATATCACCCGGTTTATGGTAGCGATATTGTTAGACAGAAAAAAAATAATATTGATGCCGCCATCGTATCGGCTGATGGTTTAAAAGTACGTTTGGTGGTTGACAGCCTGCGCGAAAAATATATCCACGAAATTAAAGTTGCCGATAATGTGGTATCGGATGAAGGTACATCACTATTGCACCCTACCGCATATTACACGCTGAACTTTATTCCCGATGGCGAAAAATTAAAAGTGCCCCATCGCTTACAAAAACCGGTAGCTGCCGAACACCACATGGATATGGATATGAACATGCCAATGGGCGCGGCAAAAGGTATTGCGCTAAAGAAAAATCAAACTACTATGCCAAAGACCTGGAAACGTGTTGACCAAACCATTTACATGGCAACAAAACCGGGCTTAAAGTTTGAAAAGCCGGAGCTTACCCTAAAAGCAGGCAGCAAAGTAAAACTTGTTTTCAGCAATAAGGACGATATGCCGCACAACTTTGTTATCGTACAAAAGGGCCAGGCGGTAGCAGTTGGCGAACTCGCCATGAAAATGGGTTTGGATGCGGTTAAAAAAAGCCACATTCCGAATACGCCAAAATTGTTATTCAATACTACACTGGTTGGCCCGGGTGCCTCACAAACCATATACTTTGTTGTCCCCACGCCGGGCCAGTACACTTATGTATGTACTGTCCCGGGACACTTTTATGTAATGCAGGGTACGCTTACCGTTGAAAAATAGATAAGGAGGAAGTTAAAAGTAGATGGTTTAAAGTTATTGACTGGAAACAGATAAACAGGTAAAAAATGAAATACAGCATAATCTTAAGCTGCCTGCTTGCCGGCAGCCTTTTTACAGCCAGGGCGCAAACCACGCCAAACGCTGACAATGAGGTATTTGAACCGGAACCCAAGGTAGTATCCCCCGGCCGCGCATTTATCGACCCGCCTTCGGATGCTATTGTTTTGTTTAACGGGAAAAATCTCGATAGCTGGGTATTAGGTGTTGACAGGAGCAAGCCCGCCTTGTGGGATGTACACGATGGGATAGTCACCGTTAAAAAAAGCGTGGGCGATATCCAAAGCAAGCGGTTATTTACCAATTACCAGTTGCACATTGAATGGCAGATCCCCGCGAATATTAGCGGCGAGGGCCAGGAGCGCGGCAATAGCGGTGTGTTTTTAGCCTCGCTGGGTAACGGCTTGGGTTATGAATTACAGGTTCTGGATTCCTACAAAAACAAAACCTACATTAACGGAATGGCAGGCAGTATTTACAAGCAATTTATCCCTCAGGCAAACCCCGCCCGCAAACCCGGCGAATGGGAAAGCTACGATGTAATATGGATAGCGCCAACGTTTAACGCCAATGGCTCATTAAGATCACCGGCTTATGCAACCGTGTTTTTTAACGGGGTGCTTGTGCAGGACCATGTAGCACTACAGGGCCCCACCTGGTACGAGGGTCATCCAAAATACCACAAGCATGGCCCGGCACCCATAGGCCTGCAGGCACACGGTGATTCAAGCCTGCCTATCAGTTACCGCAACATCTGGATAAGAGAATTAAAATAAACATATATCAACACAAAACAACATCGTACTAAAAAATGAATACAAAGTTAAAATTTACAGGTTATATAATTATTGCAATGGCAGGTATCCAATACTTAGCAATCACTAAGGCATCGGCCCAAACTAAAAGAACGGCGGTGCACCATACTGTTAAAAAAAGCATAACACATAAGCCATCGGCTGCCGAGCTGGCCGAAGGCAAAGCTTTATTTACCAAATCCGATTGCCTTACCTGCCACAAAATGGATGTAAAACTTGTTGGCCCTGCTTATTATGATGTGGCCAAAAAATACCCGGCTATTGATGCTAATTATGAAATGCTGGCCAATAAAGTGATAGCAGGCGGCAGCGGCGTATGGGGGCAGGTGGCTATGGCGCCGCATCCTAATTTAGCTCATGCCGATGCAAAAAAGATAGTGGAATACATACTATCCCTCAAACCACTAAATCCTGAATTATAATATAAATCAAATATCAAACAATATGAAAACTGAGAAGAATGTAAATCGATTAACCAATCTTTTAGCCCTTGTGGTGTTGGTTATTGCTATGATGTTAAACGCCAATTGTGTTTCGGCAAAAGGAAAACCTAAAGTGTTGGTGTTTTGCAAAACCGCCGGTTTTCACCACGAGTCGATAGCGGTTGGAGTTGTAGCTATAAAAAAATTAGGCGCTGAAAACGGGTTCGATGTCGACAGCACTACTGATAGCAGGAAATTCACGGTTGATAATTTAAAACAATATTCAGCAGTAATATTTTTAAGCACCACTCACGATGTGTTAGATGAGGCCCAGCAAAAAGCCTTTATCCATTACATTGAAGCAGGCGGCGGTTTTGTAGGCGTACACGCGGCTACCGATTGTGAATACAACTGGCAATGGTACGGTAATTTGGTGGGCGCTTATTTCGACAGCCACCCGGCGCAGCAAAACGCGGTATTTGATGTGGTTGATTCAACCAGTATCGCTACTAAATTTTTACCAACTAAATGGAAAAGGTTTGATGAGCTGTATAATTTTAAATGGATAGAGCCAAACCTGCATATATTATTAATGATTGACGAAAGCACGTATACCGGCGGAAAAAACCCGGCCTATCACCCTATGGCCTGGTACCATGATTATGATGGCGGCCGCGCTTTTTATACCGAGCTTGGCCACACCAATGAATCTTATGCCGACCCTTTGTACCTGAAACACCTGTTGGGCGGTATAAAATATGCAATGGGCGTAGCGAAAATGCACTAAGCGGGAACCGATAATATTCTACAAATGAAAACTAATAAGTTTTGGATAATAGGCATTGCAGTTTTATCGATGCTGGTATATACGTGTAAAGTTACGCAGTACCCGGTAAAACGGGATGCGGAAGGCAGGATATTGGTTAACCCACACCCCTCGAAAGAATACCTGTCGCCCGAGGAAAGCATGAAGCATATCTACCTGCAAAAGGGGTATCATTTGCAACTGGTGGCAAGTGAGCCGATGGTGAGCCAACCGGTGGCCATTGCCTGGGATGGCGATGGAAGGATGTATGTAGCCGAAATGAATACCTATATGCAGGATGTGAACGGTACTGGTGAAGGTAAATCTACCTGCAAAATTGTGCGGATGGAAGATACCAACGGCGATGGCATATTGGATAAGGAAACCGTATTTATTGATAACCTGGTATTGCCACGTATGATATTGCCGCTGGATAACCGCTTACTGGTAAATGAAACCTATTCGAACAATATTTATAGTTATGAAGATACCAATGGCGATGGCGTAGCCGATGTAAAAAAGCTGGTTTATTCGAACGACTCGCGCGATGGTAAGAACCTGGAGCACCAGAAAAGCGGGTTGATATGGAATTTGGATAACCGCATTTATGTAACAGTCGACCCGGTGCGTTACCGTTTCACCGGTGATAAATTAGTGGCTGATTCTATGCAGGAGTCGCCCGGCGGGCAATGGGGGTTAACACACGATGATTACGGGCGTTTATATTTTTCATCCGCCGGTGGCGAAACGCCTGCAGTTAACTTCCAGCAAAACCCCTATTACGGTTATCTCGACCTGCGTGGGAGTTTGATGGGTAATTTTATCGAACCCTGGCCGATCATCGCCACACCCGATGTGCAGGGCGGCTTGCCGCGCCTGCGCCCAGATAGTACGCTTAACCACTTTACCGCTTGTACCGGCCAATCAGTTTACACGGGCGACCGGCTGCCTGCCGATGCCAAAGGCGACCTGTTTATATGCGAGCCCGTTGGCCGTCTTATCCGCCGCGCAAAAGTGATTGACAGCGCAGGCATGACCATGCTGAAAAACGCGTACGACAGGCAGGAATTTTTAGCCTCATCAGACATGAACTTTCGCCCCATAAATACCGTTACCGGCCCCGATGGTTGCTTATATATAGTGGATATGTACCACGGTATTATACAGGAAAGCGCCTGGACCGCTAAGGGCAGTTACCTGCGCCCGCAGATATTAAGGGCCGGGCTCGACAGGAACATCGGCCGTGGGCGCATTTATCGCGTGGTGGCCGATAAGATAAAACCTAATAAGGAAAAGCCGCATATGCTTGAACAAAGCAGTGCCGAATTAGTACAGTACTTATCGAACCCAAATAGCTGGTGGCGCGAAACAGCGCAAAAACTGATCGTGTTAAGGGGCGACAAGTCGGTAGTACCGGCTTTGGAAGCACTGGCCAATAATTCGCCTATGCCGCTGGCACGTATACACGCTTTGTGGACACTTAATGGATTAGGTGCGTTAAACGAAACCCTGTTAATTAAAGCCTTGAAGGACGGCGATGCGCAGGTGCGCAAAACTGCTGTTTGGATAAGCGAGGATTTTATGAAGAATAATGACCCGGTGTTGCTGGATAAACTTGATGCCATGAAAGATGATCCCAGTGCTGATGTGCGTTATCAATTGGGCTTATCACTGCGCTTTAATAAAAATACTAAAGCACAGGAAACACTGAATTACCTGGTAAATAATCCGGTGAACGGCATACTGGCAAAATCGCAAAGGAAATATACTGATGTGGTAACCGCCAGGGAGGCCATTGCTGCTAAAGAACGTGCGATGCGCGAAGCCGACCGTTTATTAGTGGCCAACGGCGCGGTAATATTTAAAGGCCTGTGTGCCAGCTGCCACGGCGAGGATGGCAAAGGGATAAATAACGGCGGCAAAACCCCGCCTGCCCCGCCATTGGCTAATAACAAAGATGTTAATGGCGACCCCGATAAACTGATACGGATATTACTATATGGCCTCACCGGCCCGGTTGATGGCAAAGTATATGCCAACACCATGCCCGCGCTTAACGGTAATGATGATAACTACATCGCATCGGCCATAAGTTATATACGCAGCGATTTTGGCAACAAGGCACACACCGTTTCACCGGAGCAGGTGAAGAAAATACGGGCTGAAAATGCGGCCCGCACCAAAAGCTGGACCATGGATGAGCTTGACGCCATAAAAAAATAACGGAATAAGAATACGGTTATAAGATATATAAGAATAAGCAAACAATAATTATATTGCATAACCATTTACAATAACAAACCCTTGATTTAAATGAAGAACATTCAAACCAATAAACTATTTGTGGCGAGTTGTTTGTCGCTGTTAGTAACATCGTTATCCTTTGGTATACGTGCCGGAATTATGGATAAACTCGGCGGTCAATTTGCATTAAACGCATCTGAATTATCAACCATTACTGCTACGGCGTTTTGGGGCTTTCCGCTGGCAGTAGTAATAGGTGGTTTTGTTGTTGACATTATTGGCATGAAGCGCCTGCTGCTGCTGGCTTTTATATTCCACTTATTAGGCATTGTGCTTACTATTTTCTCACAGGGATATTGGACGTTGTTCCTCTCAACATTACTAATAGGTATTGCGAATGGCACGGTTGAGGCGGCGTGTAACCCGTTAGTCGCGTCATTATTCCCCGAAAATAAAACCACCAGGCTCAACTATTTCCATCTATGGTTCCCGGGTGGTATTGTAATTGGCTCGTTGTTAGTGCCCTTGCTCGACCATATTGGGTTTAGCTGGCAAATAGAGGTTGGTGTTATGCTCATCCCGACACTTATTTATGGCTATCTCTTCTCAAAACTGGACTTCCCTGTTACAGAGCGGGTTGCATCTGGCGTAAGCACAGGCGACATGTACAAAGCGCTGCTAAACCCCTTATTTTTATTTATGATAATATGTATGTTAGGAACAGCTATCACTGAATTATACACCAATCAATGGATAGGAGTATTGACCAATATTAGTTTCATTCTTACTTTAATAGCAGCTATACAAGTGCTTGGAAGAGCGTTTGCAGCTCCAATTGTTCATCGTTTAGCCCCACAAGGTGTACTACTTGTTTCGGCTATCTTATCAGCATTGGGCATATACTTATTTATTCATTTACATGGTGATGCCGTTTATTTGGCTGCTGTTGTTTTCGGTTTAGGCGTAGCATTCTTCTGGCCTTGTATGATAGGGTTTGTAGCCGAAAACTTGCCGCGAACCGGCGCTGTTGGTTTAAACCTGATGGGTGGTGCGGGTATGTTCGCTGTTTCGATTTATACTATATTCATGGGTGGTTATTATGACAAGCTAACGCTACAGCATCTGCCTCCCGGCTCAGATCTGGGCACTTATATAAAAGCGCCCGCAGGCTCGCCCATGGCCGGTGCGCTTGGGCAAGCGAAAGCGTTGACAGCACCTGATATATTGAATACCACATTGATCATCCCCATTGTATTGATAGCTGCGTTTGGCGGGCTTGTGGTTTACATGAGGTCGAGAGGAAAAAAAGCAGCCGTAGCCCACTAAGGCACGGCAGATAGCTGGTTAATAGAACAAATTTAAACGCGGGTAATATTTTATTATCCGCGTTTTTTCTTATTAATTTAAAATGTTAACGTTGCAACGTCTTTATTAAAATTGTTTGTTACTTTTACGGTTAAATACAACCACAGGCACTAAAAAGCACTAATGGACCGACCTGAAAAGAAAATAGTTATTTTCGATGACGATGAAGATATTCTTTCAATTTGTATCTATATTTTAGAAGAACAGGGCTGGAAAGTTTATCCCTTTACCAATTGCAATGATATAGTTGAGCGCATAACATCCATTATGCCGCAAGTGATATTGATGGATAACTGGATACCAGATGATGGCGGCATTATCGCCACACAAACCCTCAAAAAAAACCCCGATTTAAAAGATATACCGGTTATTTATTTTTCGGCCAATAGCGATATACAGTTGCTTGCCGATCATGCCGGTGCCGAGAGCTACCTGGCAAAACCATTTGACCTGGAGGAGCTTGAACGTGTGATCAGCCGGGTATTGTAATAGATAAAAGCTGAAAAAAAGGGCCTGTGTCCAAATGGATACAGGCCCTTTATGATTTGCCTTATTAAAAGCCACCGCCACCACGAGGGCCACCACCACCGGGGCCACCGCCATCATGCCTTCTAAATCCACGTTCAGCGTCAGGTGCAGGCGCTTTACCTGCAAATTTCTGTAACCTGAAAGTGAATGTTGCCAGGTAATAACGGCCAAGCCTGTTAATATTTGATTGTGTAATTGAGTTTGCACTTGCTTGTGTGGAAACCCCATTGTTTTGATTAAATAAATCAAACGCCGAAAGCCGTATAGTAGCCCGGTTGTCTTTCAAAAACCTGCGTTCAACATATAGGTTTAATATGTTAGGATTGGTAACATTTAAGTTACTGGCATAACCATAGTTTACTACCCTGGTTATATCATAAAATAAGGTCCAGTCTTTCCAAAAGTAATTTTTTCCATTCAAAGCTAACGTAAGTGTATGGAAGTTACTGTTATTTCCAAAGGCAGCCTCATTAACGGAGTTGGTGGTTTTTGCTGCTGAATAGCTAACATTTGCCTGGGCATCAATAACATCTGTCAGGTCTACCCTAAAACGTACGTTTGGTGTAAATACCAGGTTCTTAGCTACGTTTTTTTCTAACATCGACATTGTGTTAGTACTATCAACCGATGATGAATAGCCTATATTATTTACATAGCTTACGTTTCCGTTAAGTGATAGTGTATATTTACGTTCATCCCATGGTTTTGAAAAAGCGAAGAACGCAGTACCTGTATAATAACCATTGGCGTTTATGTAGGTAATAAGGTTAGTGTTTCTTAAAGTATTCAGCGTTGGCTTATCTGCCAGTGCAGCCGCCGTAAAGCTGCCGGGGTAGCTAACAATATTGGTTACAACCTGGTTATTTGTTTGGGTAAAAAATGCGCCCACAAAAATTATGTTGCCCGTTGCAAAACTAAATTTATTGTACCTGAAACTAATGTTGTTGCTGAACGACGGTTTAAGATCAGGATTGCCCTGTACAGGGTAAAGGGCATTTGAGAAATCGGTTACCGGCTGCAACTGGCTAAAGCTTGGTTGCGCGGGGCTGCCGTTATAATTAAAACTAAGCGATTGGCCACGACTGAAATTATAAACAAACCGCGCTGTTGGCACAATGTTAAAAGTGGTTTGATGGGTTTGCGGCGCAACCGGCAAAATGGATTGGCCATCGAGTATTGAAGGGGCTGCCGCTATGCCCAAAGTATAGTTATATTTTTTTTCTACAAAGCGGTAATTAAGGCCGACCCTATGGGTAATAAACGAGAAGGCATAATTATTACTAAGTGAGTCATCCTGTACAGGTGGTGCAACAAAAAAATCAGTATCAGCAGCTAATGTGTCGGTTGCTTTATCACTTGAGGTATGTGAATGGCTATAGGCATAGCTAAGCTCAAGAAATGAACGTTTGCTGAGCGGTTCGAGGTATGAAAACGTTGCAGAGTAAGTAGTTGTACGGCTATCGGTATTTATTTCCTGATAAGCAGGAGTAGCTAAAGTACCTGAAGCAATATGATATATCGGGTTATCATATGCCGAGTTTTTTGATGAATTTACACTAAAATTGGCACTAAAATTACGGCCGACAGCTTTAAACCTGTGATTGTACAAAGCGGTAAGCCCATAGGATGGGGAAGATGAATTACTTACCGAATTTGAATTATAAACAAGGTTGGGTTCGCCGCCTACCTTATAAGTATTATCTTCTGTTTCCTGGGTGTTGGTGCTGCCGTAAGAAAACGTTGGTGTAACTTTTAGATAATTGAGCGTATCGGGTTTATATTCAATATTAAAATTGAACCTGTGATTTATAGGGTTATCATGTTCAATTGAATTTTGTAATGAAGTGCTCGGTCTCTGAAAATAATTTGTTTGATTATTGATCGATTGCGTGAAAGTGGAATTATCGGTAAAACTATAACTGCCATAGGCCGATACATCCTTCCCCCATTGGTCGCGGAAGTTTGTACCTATTGAGCGTGCATTGGTAATACCATTTGCAGTAGTAGCCAGGCTTGATGATGCACCTCCCCTTAAAGCGTTGCCGCGACCACCACCACCGCCGCCAAATCCACCACCACCACCTGCAGAACCAAAATTGAACAAATTAGCATTAGTATTATTTATACTTCCCAAAACCGCTATCTGGCGGTCGCCATCAAAAACAAATGAATTTATATTGCCAACGTAACGGTTTTCATCAGTTACATTAGGTGCAGCAGGAAGCCAGTCTTTCCCATCCCCGCCTGTTCCCTGCATGGAATAACCGTAATTTTTATCCTTACGGATAGTAATGTTCATGATCTTATCCGGCTCGCCTGTTTTTACGCCGGTTAGGTTGGCCTGGTCGCCGTAATCGTCAATCATTTGTATATTCTCTATTACATCCGCAGGGAGGTTTTTCGTTGCGGTTTGTACATCGCCGCCAAAAAAATCTTTACCGTTTATACGCACCTTGGTAACCTGTTTGCCTTGCGCTGTAACATTACCATTGGCATCAACATCTACACCCGGCAACTTTTTTAGTACATCTTCAACCGGTGCGTTCGCCCTTACAGGATAAGCGCTGGCCTTGTATTCAACGGTATCCTCTTTCATAACTACAGGGTTAATAGCAGTAATGTTAACCTGGCTAAGAACATTTGACTCTACTTTTAATATTATCGGGTCGAGATTTACGGGTTTAGTATCATTATCTAAAGTGAAGTGACGTATTAAGCCCTGGTACCCTATCGAAGTTATAACAAGCGTAAATTTTGGCCCTTTAACAGCGGCAAAAACAAATTTACCATCAGCATTAGCTGCTGTTAATACGCTATCACCTGTAGAGTTGATGCATTTAACAATAGCCCCGGGGACTGATTGTTTAGTTGAATCAATAACAGTTCCATGTACTTCGCGGGTAGCTTGGGCATGAACAAAAGTTACAGAAAGCAAAATAGCAACACAAAATATCAAAAAGGATCTCATAGGTGTTTTAGCATTAAGCGGTATTAGTTTTTTATAATATATGATGATAATAGATAATACTGTATTAATAGTGTGCAAAGGTTATATTTATAAATGTTAAAAGTTTAATAACCATAGCATTGTTACATAATATGTTTGTTACATATTAAATAAAAAAGGCCCCCCGGAAGCCGGGAAGCCTTATGTATTGAACCAAACTAATTTATTAATTACCTAAACGCAATGCCGATGCCAACTGGTTATAATCATTTACGTTAATACCGGGGTGTGTAAGTTGAAGGCTTGAAAGCGATGTGCCTGCTATTACAACTATTCTAAAGTCGAGGCCGGTTTCGCTAACACTTGATTTTATATCAACATACCCTACACCATAGTCGGCCATGGTAATAGTAGTGCCTGAATCGCTGTATGGAAGCGCATAATACGCCCCGGTACTGCCTGTAGGCCTTAAGTATATCATTACTACCCCCTGGTCAACAATATCCTGTGTTATAGCGGGCACAGTGAGGCGTGTACCGGTTAACAAGATGCTTTGATTTGTGATCAGGTAACTTTGAGCACCGGGTCCGGCAGGGCCAGCGGGGCCGGTAGCACCAGTTGCGCCTGTGGCTCCGGTTGCACCAGTAGGTCCGGCGGGGCCTTGTGGTCCGGCAGGGCCTTGGGCGCCGGTAGCTCCGGTTGCACCAGTTGGTCCGACAGGGCCTACTGCACCAGTGGCACCAGTAGCTCCGGTTGCACCAGTAGCGCCAGTAGCGCCATCTTTACCATTAGCTCCGGCAGGGCCGGCGGGGCCTACAGCACCTGTTGCACCGGTAGCTCCGGTTGCACCAGTAGGTCCGGCTGGGCCGGCAGGTCCTTGTGGGCCAACGGGTCCTCCAGCGGGCCCGGCAGGGCCTTGTGGCCCGGCTGCACCCGTAGCACCAGTTGCGCCGGTAGCACCTGTTGCTCCAGTAGCGCCTGTTGCACCGGTAGGGCCGGGTGTTTTGTCTTTACGGCATGCACCCAATGTGAATGTCAATAAAAATAAGATTGGTAGTATAAGTTTTAGTCTTTTCATAACAATAATTTATATCGTAATGAGGTGTTTTACGAAAACTTATATAATTAGTTTCAAAATCTTGTAAAACGGATGAATTACACAGCATTTATTAACAAAGTTATTAACAACTGTGCGAAACGTGTTTGCCATATGCTGAAACAATGGGCTATATTCCATCGTTATTGTGTATTAAAGCATTACCTATGAACAACATACGCGCAAATCTGCACAGCAAGGTGCATAAATGGATGGATAGCGTTGGTTTCAGGCTCAATTTCTCACAAACCAACAGTAAAAACAATGTTACGACCAATCATTATTTTTTTGAAACATTTAACTTTTTCGAGAAGGCTGATAATAATGATATTAAGCATTCGAAGTTTCTGTGTTTTGATATGTATGGGGAAAAAATAGCAGTACGGTCGCTTTTAGACCTGCAAACGGCCTTTTTTGAAAACATTAGCCAGTTAAAATAGCTTGGGTTGCAATGAGGTACACCGCCAAATTATATCCTGCGTTTTAAGGTTAGGATAACTTTGTCGTATCTTTTATCGTGATATATCTCCAATAAAAGCCCCCGTCCATCACGCGATTTAAATATAGAATCAATTTCTTCGAGGGTCATTTTTGCTACAGGTTTAAAATTAATGGCCATTATCTCATCTCCTTTTTCCAAACCTGTCAGGTCGCCGGCCGAACCCGGTTCAACCCTGCTTATTACCACATGTGAAAAATTACCGGTCGAGTAATATTCAAGGCCACTCATATCATGTTCAAAGGGTTCGTTGTAAAGCACCCCTTTTTTTAAATAGAGCAAATTATCAGGATAATCAAAAATTACGTCAAAGCGTTTAAGTATGCCCAGGCCCAGGTTCCCATCACGTGGTACCGAGGTAACTATTTGCTTATCATCTTCAGGGAAAGAGGCTAAAACATCTTTTACTTTAAATTTTCCAATGTCAATCTCGTTTATTCGGCTTATAAACCCGTCAATAGGGCCATTTAATCCCACACCTAAATTGGCAGGTATATATTTTGCGGGCAGACCATTGTTTTTTATCATATTCTCGATAGATACCGGGTGCCCAGCTCCTATATCAATTACCATCTTAGCATCCAATTTAGTACCATTAGGAAAGATCACTTTGGTTTGCATATAAGGCTTTCGCTGTTCAATGGTTATCGGTATCCTGTTGCTTTTCCTGAAAGGGCGCAGGTCCTGGGGGCGGCAAACGCTTAAAGTGCTGTCGGTGAAATTTATTTTTACAGCCAGATTTGCAAAAAACTCATAGCCCAATAGCCCATCAATAGGCATACCTGCATAATTAGAAAGGTTAAAATGATCTTTTTTTAATATGGCAGCGCTTACATCATAGCTTTCAAGACCCGGGATATCAACTTTTAATATTGATGAGATATATGCTTCATCATCTTCCCCCTCGCCCAAACCGGGTATTTTTATAGTGCGTTTTGATGTAAGCTTTATAGAGTCGACCAAATTGGGTTCGGTAATTATCATTAGGCCAACACCGGTATCCAAAATAAAATTAAAAGGGCCCTGATCGTTGATCTTAAGCTTTATGATGATCATGTTCCTCACCAGGCGAAAAGGAACGGTTACACGTTTCCTGCTTTTTTCCAGATCAAAATACTGCGCTTTTGCTGTTGAAAAAAGGCACAAAAATGTACACAGCAGCGGTAAAGCAAGCAGCCACTTTAGTTTAGGAAATAAATTAAGTAACATGTTAATTTATAATGGTAGCTAAATTTACAAATTTAGATGGTTAAAAGGCAATATGGTTACAATAAGCCTGTAACAACGCCTAACATTATTTTAACGCAACTGATATAATTGCTTTATACCGGGCCAAAAAAAGGCAAGTACCTCTTATCAGCCTGAACGGAACTTTACGGAGCTTTCTTCAGCTCGTCTTTTATAGTCGGATTTTGGGTAGGTAATTTATTTACCTCTAATTCAACCTCTGTTTGTTTTACCGCTACAGCATATTCAGCAGGTTCAATACGGCTGCCGCTGGCTTCGGCATAAACCTGGGTAAACTCGGCGCCAATATACAGTATGGCCGATGTATAATATATCCAGGTAAGTATCACAATTACAGAGCCCGCAGCCCCATAAGCCGAACTATTGGCAAAGTATTGAATATACAGGCCAATAAGGTATTGCCCTAACATAAACAGCAAAGCTGTAAAAAACGCACCTGAGCGCACATCCTTCCAGGCTATCTTTACATCGGGCAAAACTTTAAATATGATAGCGAATAATATGCTGATCACAATAAATGTTAGCGCAAGGTTAATAACATATACCAGCACGTCGATCCCCGGAAAAAAATGTTGTATTTTATTGCTCAAAGCTGTTACTACAATGTTTATAACCAACGATACCAGCAACAAAAACCCAAGGCTGGCAATAAGTGAAAATGAGAGGAACCTGTTTTTCAATAATTTTACCCAGCCCTTTTTGGGCTTTGCTTTAACCCGCCATATAATATTTAATGAGTCCTGTATCTCTACAAACATACTGCTCGCGCCTAACAATAAAATAACAACACCTGATATTAGCGCCCCGCCGCTTTTGCTGTGAATAGCATAATTTTTTATAATATCTTTTATTTGTACCGATGCCTGCACGCCCATATAATGCTGTATTTGCATATACAATTGGTCGCGGTTACCCGGATCCCGCAGAAATATGCTTATCAATGCCAATATTAATACCAATAGCGGCGCTATGGAAAAAATAGTGTAATAAGCAAGCGATGCACTTAATTTTAAACCATTATCACTAATAAAGCCCATAAAGGTAGCTACTATTACTTTCCAGGCACGTTTAAGGTATGCTTTCCTAAATATCCTCATATTCAATTAAATATATTTTAATAAACCACATATATAATAATATATGGTTTTAATAGCTTTAATGCACTAAATAAGCAGATTAAAATACACGTATACACCGGGGTTGTATTGATTAATATCGCCCGTTAAAAGTATAATTTTTCAGTACCGTTATTTAAGCCGCCATTAGCTGTTTTATTACTTAGCAATTTTAGTGCCCTTGCTTTAAAAGCTTATATTGATAAACAATGCAAATGAAAACAAGTTGCCACTTAAAATAAAAAAGCGCTAAGGCAATCTGTCTTAACGCTAAAATTAAATTTATTGGCTAATGCAAATTATTTCATAGCCAATTCTTTTGCATCCGATTCTATCATTTTTTTAAACAGTGTGCTGAACTGGGCCACCTGTTCGGCCGGTACAAAATCCTTTTTTAATTTTATGGTGCGCGTAATTACCACTTTTTTGCCGATTTGTTTTGGTGTGATGCTGTATTCAATAATATCGTTTTTTATCGATACAGGTGCTACCGCTTCAACCAAATTTTTTCCGGCTGGTAAATTTATGGTTACTACTTCAGTTTCGTTATCAAGGCCGAGTACCTGGCTCAGTTCAATGCCCGAATACCGGGGCAAATTAACCTGCAGGTCGTTAGCTGTAATATTATCAGACCACGGGATAGTAAAAATAGATATGCCGCCGATAGATTTTACAATATTATTCAATTGATAAGCCGCATGCATGTGAACGGTATCTGTAGGGTTCTTACGGTCAACATCGCGGTATTCAAGTGTAGTAATATCATTATCCGGATATACTGATGATAAACCTGCCTTCATGCTTTTTAAGCGGTCTTTTTGTGACTGATCGCCCACGGTTTCACGTGTTGAGCCGGCTATTGCTGCGGTTTTGTAGGTTTTCTCATCAATTATCATGTCTTTGTCTTTAAAGCTGATATTGGTGTTCCTTTTTATATCGTTTGATTTACGGCTTGCAGGGTTAAGATATTTTATTGCTGTGCCGGTGGCCGGGTCAATATCAAGAATGGTTGAATTGATCTCGCTGTTGAACAGGCACATAAACGGCAGGTACTGGTTGGTAAGCTCGATATAATATTCTTTATTGTTCAGGCTCACTTTGGCCATACAGTGATTAAAGTCGATGCTTGGCAGCGGCATGCCTTTTACGCCGTTATCATGGGTTTTAACCAATACCAAATGCGCCGTGATACCGGCTTCCTTACACATGGTTACAAACAAGGTTGCTACATCCTTACAATCGCCAATGCGGGTATTGATAACCGCCGAGGGGTTTTGAGGGATAAGCCCGCTTTGCCTGAATGACACGGAACTGTAACTAATATTGCCGGTTATATAACGATATATTTTTTCAACTTTTTGGAAATCAGAAAGGTTCTTTTGCCCCTTAAAAATATCATCTATAACCTGTTTTACTTCATAGTTGTTAATTCGTGCCTTTGCCGATGCAAGGTCGTTATACCAGTCTGATATAAATTTCCAGTCGGGTATCGATGTTAAATAAAGCACATTGGCAATATCATCAAGCGGTGGCATTTTATCTTCCCACTGCAGGGCATCCTGTTTTTGGTTTTGCCAAACATACATGTCGAACTCGCTGTCGGGCGAGGTTTTTACTACATCAACCGGTTTTTGCGAAAAGGTGTAGTTAAACTTTTTATCCTTGCTAATTAGCAAAGAATATTTTGAAACTATATGCGGTGTACCGGTAGTAAAATAAAATGAATCCCAGAAATTACCGGCCAGCTTACCTTTTGAGTAGTTTTTAAGGCGATAGCGGATATTTATTACGTCGCCTATTTCAAGATTGGTAAATACCAGGTTGTTTTCGTTGCGCTCAGCAGGTACTTTGGTACCGTTGGCTTTAATAACTTCGGCTACTTCAATGATAAGACTTTGCCAGTTGTCATACTCAATACCATATTCCTTCCACTCGTCAATGCCTTTTTGCGTTAAAATTTTAGTGGTGATGAATTGTCTTTCTTCCGATCCACCCTGTTCATAAACTACTTTTTGAACTTCCTGATCGAGCATTACTACGTTATCATCCGGGTAGTCTGAAGCTTTCGGAGCGTTTCTTATTTCAGCGTCAACATCAGGGTCGGTAAAATAGGAGAATACATCTTTTTTGTTCTGTAGCTTACGCAGGTAGCCTATTGATTCATAATCATTAGGATTAAATTCCAAGGCCTTTAAATAGTAACTTATCGCTTTATCCTTGTTATTCATCATTTCATTTATTCTCCCCAGCGATGCGTAATAACTTGAAATGGTGGGCGCTATCCTTATACAATTTAAATAGCACTCTTCTGATTTTGCATATTGCTGCTGGTTATAATACTTGATACCGAGGTGAGCGTATATTCCTGTTGCGTAAGGATCTCTTTTAATTTCATCCAATAACACATTTATACCCGAAGCGCCATCTCCAGCCGTAAAATAAGCATCCGATAACTCCTTTGCAACCACATAGTTATTATTATCGGCCACATATTTTTTAAGTATATTAATAGCTTTAGGGTTTTTGCGCACCTCTTTCTCTATCGCATATTCCAGGTCTGTAAATTCTTTATTGTCAGGAAAGTCTTTGTACCCTTCATCACCCAGCTTAACCAGGTCGTTCTGGTTTTTATTGGCGCTCGCCAGCCCAATTTTGGCTTGCAAAATAAATAGCTGCTGTTCCGTTTTCCGGGCTTCTAACTGCTTTACAATATCGGTGGCTTTATCATAATCTTTCTGCCCTAAAAGCTCGCTATATTTTAGCATCAAGCCTTTGGTCGATTGCGGATCAGCTTTTTTTATGGTTTCGGTTATGGTTTCTGCACCGGTGCGGTTGTCATCCTTATTGAATATTTCATAAAGCATCAAATTAAGCAAAGTGCTGTTCGGGTATGTTTTATGCAAATCCTCAACTATCTGCCTCGCTTCAAATGTGTTTTCATTGCGCAGGTATGCATGCGCCAATAAAAGCTTTGGAAGATACTCCTGCGGATGATCTTTTATTTGCCCCTTGAAATAGGCTATGGCAAACGGCTCTATTTTTTGCGATAAATAATGGGTTTCCTTAGTATAGGGTTGCGCCCTGGCTACGCTGGTTAAACCGGGTAACGGAACTCCTTTACTATCAGTTAACCTTAACAGGAAATTTAAGCGGCCTGCATAGCTTTCGCCAACCTGTACCAATACACGGTTATAGCCTTTATTTAGCTTTATGGTTTGGATATAAGAATCAAGATCATTATTGCGCTCCTCGGGTACGGTTAATATAAGGGCATCATTTACCCAAACCTTTACCGACCCGGATACTCCGATACGCAGCTGCGCTTCCGTACTTTCGGGCGAGTTGACAAAAGTTTGTGAAAAAATAACCGAGTTCTCGGCATTTGAGTAATAGGTGAAATCAAGCCATTTATCACGCCTGACATCAGTAACATCATGCCAGCCGGTTTTTGCACCATATTTGCCCGTAAACATAGCATCAGCTTCAGGATGATCTATAACAGGATAAACCCGGTCGAACCCGCTGGTTGAAATATTTTCAAACTCGCCTGTGATCTGCCAGTTGTCTATCGAATGAATATTTTTGAATGCCGCATCGGCATCAGCAATTTGGTTGCCGGCTAAATAATGGTTACCGATCATAGAATAGGCCATAGCGGGTATCATGCCGTCCCAGGTGCTATTGGCGGCTAACTGTTTTAAAAAAGCCAGTTGAGCCGGGTTCCGTTTTCCAAAAGACGGATTTACCGCAGGAGTTGTCCATAATGCATAAATATAGGGCGCGGGGTTTTTACTCTGTGTGTAAAACTTTTCAAAGTAATCAGCTGATTGCAATGGCGACTGATCAGCCTGTGCTAAAAGACTGAGCGCTAACCATGCATCATCTGCATTATTATTTTGCTGCGCGGCCTGACTAAACAAGGCGCGGGCACTATCCAGTTTATTGTTGAATAAAGCAGTCCAGGCGCTCTGCAAGCCACCTTGGGCGAATAAATTACTACTAAAAAAAATAAGAAAGAGCAGGGCAAAGGTTTTTTGTAAGGGAATAGGTTTAAGCATTTTTAAAAATTAACGATGGGAAACTATGAGAAGGTCGAGGTCTTTGGTCGGGATGTTAAATCTTTCGCCAATATATTTGTTGGTTAAATGGCCCTGGTAAATATATACTGCATTGCGCACACCGGCATTTTGCCATATTACGTTTTTAAGGCCACCCTGTTCGCCAATATCTAATAAAATTGGCGCGAAAATATTGGTTAACGCATAGGTTGCGGTACGGGCCACCCGCGATGCGATGTTTGGCACACAATAATGTATCACATCATATTTGCGGAAAACCGGATGCGTGTGGTTAGTAATCTCCGAGGTTTCAAAACAGCCGCCCTGGTCAATGCTCACATCAATAATTACTGAGTCGCGTTTCATTTTACTTACGGTTTCTTCGGATATGATGCAGGGGCTTCGGCCGTCTTCGGCGCGCATTGCGCCAATGGCTACATCGCAGGTGGTAACAGCTTTTTCTAAAACTATAGGCTGCACCACCGAAGTAAATACGCGTGTGCCGATATTGTTTTGCAGCCGTCGCAATTTATAAATTGAGGGGTCGAACACTTTTACTTCAGCTCCTAATGATATGGCTGTTCGCGCGGCGTATTCACCTACTGTACCGGCGCCTAATATTACAATTTCGGTTGGTGGTACGCCGGTTATACCGCCCAGCATAAGGCCCTTGCCATCAAATACATTGCTTAAATACTCGGCGGCTATCAGTATAGATGTAGCGCCTACGATCTCGCTCATAGCGCGAACAACGGTTAATGAGCCGCCTTCGTCCTGCAAATGTTCAAAGCAAAGCGCGGTGATCTTTTTTTGCAACAAAGCGTGCAGGCATTCGGGTTTTAGGGTTGATACCTGAAGGGCCGATATAAGTATCTGCCCGGGTTTCATTAGCTCTATTTCGGCCAATGTTGGCGGCGCTATTTTTATGATGATGTCGGCCTCGTAAACGCTTTTATGGTCGAAAACGATTTGGGCACCTTGTTCGCTGTAATCCTTGTCGGAAAAATTGGCGGCCTGCCCGGCATTGCTTTCCAGTATTACCTGGTGCCCATTATTAATGAGCAGTGCTACTGACAAAGGCGTTAACGGGATGCGGTTTTCCTGGAAGGAAACCTCTTTGGGGATACCTATGTAAAGCTTGTTTTTTTTGGTCTTAACCTCCAGCATCGACTCCTGGGGCTGCATCATTGCCTGTTTTGCAATGTCAGAAAACCCACTGTATTTCCCTGAACTCATTTTATGTATTTTTCCGGAGTATGAAGATAGGAAAAAAATGGATTTTTTATTAAATTAAATCTGACCGACAGTTATTTGCCGTTCATTATTACTTTCAACCGATATTTTTATGCTGATGTAATGCAGCGGAAGCAAATCAGGTATCTTCTCCGGCCACTCGATAAAACAATAATTTCCGGAATACAGGTATTCTTCAAAACCCATATCCAAAGCTTCGGTTTGGGTTTTAAGACGGTAAAAATCGAAATGATAAATACTTTCTTTACCAGTTTTGTATTCGTTTACAATGGAAAAGGTTGGGCTGGCGATGTTATCAGCAGTGCCTAATTGTTTGCAAAGCGATTTTATGAGTGTAGTTTTCCCTGCGCCCATTTCGCCGTAGAACAAAAAAATATGGTTGTTGAGTGCGAGGGAAATGATTTGGGAGGCCGCTTTATCGATGTCAGAAAGGGATTTGACAAATAGATTTTTCATTGTTTCCTGGTTTTAACACTTGTTATCAGTAACTTTTGAGTTCATTAGAAATTGGAGGTATTTTCACCTTAATATTAGCTCATTTAATTTGTTTGGATGAATAGATAAATCTATAATTGTTCAAAGCCATTTTGTTAATTTATGTTCGTCACATCCATAAAAGACCATTCAAAAAAAAGCTAAATTACATTGCATTAATTTTATGAAAACCGCATCAACCATAGCCGCTAAGTTTTTAAGGGGTCAATCTCATTCAGATTTAACTAGATTATGGAAAGAATCGTCCGAAAATATCAAAAATGCTATTTCTAAAGCAATCATTTTTAATACTGATGAAATACCGATAATAACTTTTAGCCATAATACAAATTATTGGTGGGTATTAACTAATCAAAGATTAATTATAATGGATAGTCAAACTTTGATTAAGATTGATTTTAAAGAAATAGAAGCTGTTGAGGTAAAAAAAATAATTGAAGGCAGTATATCTAAATTAGAATGCTCATCTATTCAATTGAAGATAAATAATAGCTATATGGATATTGAGTTAGAAAAAGGTACTTGGCCTAATATGTTTAACATATTTCGATTTGTTATCAATCGTTAGTTATGTTAAATACTTACTAAAGTTTTAAATTTCTAAATCGATATTTGGCAAATTATAAATATCAGTTCCACTCATCACGTAGTCGTTTTTGAATGACTAATGCATCTTCATCGACTTTCAAAACGCCACAAAACTTTTTGGCATCGAAACCTTTTTTGATCTGACGGTCGGCTAAAGTTTGTTTTAGCTTTTTAATGTCCTCGCTGCTTTTCAATATTAGAACCATGATCAAATTTAAACAAAAAAATTAAATTACTTAGGCCCGTAAGTAGCGATAGGAATTATCATTTCTTCTAACGATATGCCCCCATGCTGGAAGGTTTCGTTATAAAAATTAACAAAATGATTGTAGTTGTTCGGGTAAACAAAATAACCGTCCTCCTTAGCAAAAACAAAGCTTGAGCTTACATGCAGCTTGGGCAGCATGGCATCGTGCGGGTTGCGGATGTGGAATACCTCTTTTGGGTTGAAATTTAAATTGCGGCCCTGTTTGTAACGCAGGTTAGTGTTTGTATTACGGTCGCCGATGATCTTGCTTGGTTTTTTTACGCGGATGGTACCATGGTCGGTAGTAATTACTACGCGCACTTGTTTGGTGGCCAAAAATTTCAGCAGGTCGAGCAAGGGCGAATGTTCAAACCATGAAAGCGTTAACGAACGGTAGGCCGAATCGTCGCTGGCCAGTTCGCGTATCATTTGCATATCGGTACGGGCGTGCGACAGCATATCAACAAAGTTGTAAACCACCACATTCAACTCATTCTGCATCAGGTTGCTTACTGATTCATTCAGAGCGCGTCCTTCGTCGATATTTAAAATTTTGTTGTATGAATGTTTAATATCCTTGCGCAAAACACGTTTTATCTGGTCAGCAACAAACTCAGCCTCAAATAAATTCTTGCCGCCTTCGTCCTCGTCATTTTGCCACATTTGCGGATAGCGTTTTTCCATTTCCAAAGGCATTAGGCCCGAAAATATAGAGTTACGCGCATATTGGGTAGCTGTAGGCAGGATGCTGTAATAAGTATCCTCTTCTTCCAGCCTGAAATATTCAGAAATAATAGGATTAATAATTTTGAACTGATCGAATCTTAAATTATCTATCAAAATAAAAAATAGTGGCCCCTTGCCATCCAGTTTAGGGAACACCTTCTTTTTGAACAATTGCGGTGAGCTGGTTGGCGCGCCCTCAGGGTTTTGTATCCAATCAATATAATTCCTTTCTACAAACTTACAGAACTGGGTATTTGCTTCGGCTTTTTGCAGGGTTAGTATCTCGTGCATACCGGCATCTTCCAGCTGCTGTAATTCAAGCTCCCAGTAAATGAGTTTTTTGTACACGTCAACCCATTCCTGGTGTGTAAGGTTATCATTCAGTGTCATCCCCAGGTTACGGAAATCCTGCTGGTAGGCCATGGTTGTTTTTTCGGTTACCAGGCGCTTATTTTCCGTTAGCTTTTTTATGGTAAGTAATATTTGCTTTGGGTGGACCGGCTTTATTAAGTAATCATCGATCTTGGAACCTATAGCATCCTCCATCAAATATTCTTCCTCGTTTTTAGTGATGAGAACGATAGGAACATCATTATTCAGGTTTTTTATTTCCGACAATGTTTCCAACCCGGTTAACCCGGGCATGTTTTCATCTAAAAAAACAAGATCGAAAAAGTTATTTTTAAAAGATTCGACGGCATCGTTTCCATTGGTAACGGTGGTTACGTTATATCCTTTTTCTTTCAGAAATAATATATGTGGCTTTAAAAGGTCGATCTCGTCGTCGGCCCATAATATGGTAGTTTCTTGCATGATATTTAAATTAAATCTGAATCAGAATTTTCAGGATTTTAATATTTTCAGAATTTTGCTAATTCTTTAATTCTGTAAATTCCGATCCGGACAGATATAACCCCAAAGCACGGTATTTGTTGCCGGTTTTAAGGCTATTAACAAAATTTTAACAAATATACGACACGCGTTGTACCTTTATTGCACATTTTTGTACCGAGAAAAAATACATTGAATAAAAAGAAAATTATAAACGACCCGGTTTACGGGTTTATAAGCATACCTACCGATCTGGTTTTCGACCTGATAGAACACCCTTATTTTCAGCGGTTAAGGTATATAAAGCAATTAGGGATGACCCATTTGGTGTATCCAGGCGCTTTGCATACCCGTTTTCATCACGCCTTAGGCGCTCTGCACCTGATGGGTTTGGCCGTGGAAACGTTGCGCTATAAAGGGCAGGTAATAACCGAAGCCGAAGAAGAAGCCGTTAGCATAGCCATATTATTGCACGATATTGGGCACGGGCCGTTCTCGCACGCTTTAGAACAGGTGATAGTGAATGGCATTTGGCATGAGGATATATCGAAACTGTTAATGCATAAACTGAACAAGCAGTTTGATAACCGCTTGTCGATGGCTGTGGAGATATTCAATGGCACTTATCATAAAAACTTTTTGCACCAATTGGTATCGAGCCAACTGGACATGGACAGGATGGATTACCTGAACCGCGATAGCTTTTTTACCGGTGTATCGGAAGGTGTGATCAGTTCGGACAGGATAATAAAAATGCTGAACGTGATTGACGACCATATTGTGGTGGAGGAAAAAGGCATTTACTCTATCGAAAAATTTTTGATAGCCCGCCGGTTGATGTATTGGCAGGTTTATTTACACAAAACGGTGATATCGGCCGAACAACTATTGGCAAACATATTAAAGCGCGCCCGCGAGGTTGCTTTGCGGGGCGAAGAATTAAAATGCACACCGGCGTTAAACCATTTCCTGGTAAATAGCATCAATAATGAAATATTTATGCTGGAGGACAGGAACCTGGAGATATTTGCCGGTTTGGATGATACCGATATAATGGCCGCAGTGAAAATGTGGGAGAGCAGCAGCGATTTTGTATTGGCCAAATTGTGCCGCGACTTAATAACGCGCAACCTGTACCACGTTGATATAACCAATGAATTGCCTGATAGCAAACTGGTAAACGAATTAACTGGAAAAGCCGTTATTAAATACGGCGTTAGCCGTGAAGAAGCAGCATATTTTGTATTTACCGACGAGGTGCGCAATAATGCATATAAAGTGGGCGATGGCAGCATACTTATTTTAATGAAGGATGGCACGGTAAAAGATATTACAGCTGCCAGCGATAACTCAAACCTTGAGGCGCTGGCTAAAACTGTAAAAAAATATATACTTTGTTATGATAAGAGTTTGGTTGATTGGGTTAAGTGATTTATTATTTTGAAACTAGGTGGCAAGCTGGATTTATGATACTGAAGTATGTCTTATTACAACCTAATTAACCACCCACTTAATCAACCATTTACCAATTCACAAACAACCAATTATAATATTTGCTGCTTTAGTTTTAACATTTAAATTTGCCGGATGCAATTTACCGCACAACAAATAGGCGCATTGCTTAACGGAACAGTTGAAGGGGAACCTTCAGTAGCCGTTGATCAGTTAGCCAAAATAGAGGAAGCGACCCCTGGTTCCCTTACATTTTTGGCAAACCCAAAATATGAGCAATACCTGTATACCACCGGCGCGTCAATTGTTATTGTAAATAATGATCAGCAGCTTGCCGAACCGGTAAAAGCCACCCTGATACGTGTAGAAAATGCCTATTCGGCCATTACGGTATTGCTGGAACTTTATAACAAGATAAAACTTGACAAAACAGGCATCGAGCAACCCAGCTTTATACATCCTTCGGCACAAATTGGCGAAAATGTTTATATAGGCGCATTTGCCTACATCGGCCCCAACACAACGATAGGTAACGACAGTAAAATATACCCAAACTCATGGATAGCGGACAACGTAAGCATCGGAAACAACGTTACTTTGTTTAGTGGTGTTAAAGTTTATTTTGATTGTAAGATAGGTAACGATGTTATTATTCACTCGGGAGCTATAATTGGCAGTGATGGATTTGGTTTTGCACCGAATACTGATGGTACTTACAACAAAATAAGCCAGATAGGAAACGTAGTGATAGAGGATAACGTAGAGATCGGTTCAAATACCACCATCGACCGCGCAACAATGGGATCAACCATTATACGCAAGGGCGTGAAACTGGATAATCTGATACAGATAGCCCACAATGTGGAGATAGACGAAAATACGGTTGTAGCCGCGCAGGCGGGTATATCAGGCAGCACCAAAATTGGTAAAAACGTAATCATAGGCGGTCAAGCCGGCATTGTGGGCCATTTGAATATACCAAACGGAACGCAGTTGCAGGCCAAAACGGGTTTAAGCCGATCGATAAAAGGCGAGGGTGAAAAATGGGCGGGGGCGCCGGCAACACCATATAGCGCGCATATGCGTTCGCAGGTGGCGCTGAACCGTTTGCCTGAACTGGAAAAGAAAGTAATAGAATTAGAGAAAATAATTAGCGAGCTTAAGAAAGAGGTTCATTAGTTTATTGGTTCATTAGTTCATTGGTTGAAAAGTTCGCCGGTGACTACTAATGAACTAATGAATAAGTGAACGAATGAACTAAAAGAATGAACGTAAAACAACGAACTATTAAAGCGCCTGTATCTGTTTCAGGCACCGGCCTGCATACCGGCCAACGTGTAACCATGACCTTTAACCCGGCTGAAGAAGACCATGGTTATAAATTCAGAAGGGTCGACCTGCCCGGTTCGCCGGTAATAGACGCTGACGTGGATAATGTTACCGATACTTCGCGCGGTACTACTATTACGCAAAACGGGGCAAGCGTTAGTACTATTGAACACGTTTTGGCTGCATTGGTTGGGCTTGAGGTTGATAATGTGCTGATAGATATGGACGGTCCCGAAACACCTATAATGGACGGCAGTTCGATACAGTTTATAGACGCTTTAACGGCTACCGGCTTTGTTGAACAGGATGCCGATAGGGAATATTACCATATACCTTACAATATACATTATACTGAGCCCGACCGCCGTGTTGAAATGGTAGCTATGCCGCTTGACGACGATTACCGTTTTACTTGCATGGTTGATTATAACTCGCAGGTGTTGGGTAGCCAGCATGCCAGTATATCGACCATAACTGAGTTTGTTAAGGAAATAGCTTCGTGCCGTACCTTTTGCTTTTTACATGAACTGGAAATGCTGTTGCAGCATGACCTGATAAAAGGCGGCGACCTGAACAACGCCATAGTTGTGGTAGATAAAGATGTTGATGATGCAGAGTTAGCACATTTAGCAAAAATATTTAACCGTAAGGATATTAAAGTGGCCCCGCAGGGGATATTAAATAATATAGAATTGCGCCACCAGAATGAGCCCGCCAGGCACAAACTGCTTGACATGATCGGTGACCTGGCTTTGGTGGGTACACCGCTCAAGGGCCATATCATGGCTGCAAGGCCCGGCCATGCGGCTAATGTGGCTTTCGCCAAAAAAATTAAGGCGATGATAAAAAAGGACAAGAGCAAAAGAAAATATAAACCATATGACCCCAATGCAAAACCCGTGCTGGATACGGTTGATATTATGAATATTTTGCCGCATCGCCAGCCGTTTTTAATGATAGATAAAATAACAGAGCTATCAAAAACACACGTTATTGGGATAAAGAACGTTACTATGAACGAGGACCTGTTCAGGGGGCATTTTCCTGATCAGCCGATATTTCCGGGGGTGTTGCAGATAGAGGGTATGGTTCAAACAGGTGGTATACTGGTATTAAAAACCGTACCCGACCCTGAAAATTACCTAACCCTGTTTTTAAAGATTGAAAATGCCAGGTTCAAGAGCAAAGTTGTGCCGGGCGACACTATAATTTATTATTGCGACCTTACCTCGCCTATTCGCCGGGGCATTGCGCAAATGAAGGGCGTGGGCATGGTAGGCGACCGCGTAGTTGTAGAGGCCGAGCTAATGGCACAAATTATAAAAGTAAAGGGAATTGACGCATGATACAGCCATTGGCATACATACACCCACAGGCAAAAATAGCCGATAATGTGGTAATAGAACCTTTTGTTACCATTCATAAGGATGTGGAAATAGGCGAGGGTACCTGGATAGGCTCCAACTCCGTAATTATGGATGGCGCCCGTATAGGAAAAAATTGCAGAATATTCCCCGGTGCGGTAGTATCGGCCCCGCCACAGGATCTGAAGTACCGTGGCGAACCGAGTACGGTTACCGTTGGCGATAATACCGTTATCCGCGAATGCGTTACACTAAACCGCGGCACCGCGCTTGATAAAAATACTACAACTATAGGTAACAACTGCCTGCTGATGGCTTATGTACACGTGGCGCATGATTGTGTTATCGGTGATAATGTGATCATTGCTAACTCGGTGCAACTTGCAGGGCACATTAATGTATACGATTACGCTTTTATCGGTGGGACATCGGCAGTTCACCAGTTTGTGGAGATCGGTACGCATTGTATGATCTCGGGCGGGTCGCTGGTGCGTAAGGACGTACCGCCGTTCACTAAAGCTGGTCGCGAACCTTTATCATATATCGGTATCAATTCAGTGGGCTTGCGCCGCAGGGGTTATTCGGCCGAAACTATAAACGAGATACAGGAGATCTATCGTATCATCTTCCTTAAAAAATATAATATCACCAAAGCGCTGGATATCATCGAGGCTGAATTTGCCCCGACTGTTGAACGTGACGAGATCATTAACTTTGTGTCGAACTCGCAAAGGGGTATTATGAAGGGATTTGGAAATAGTTAATTGTCTGAACTCGAATTTTGTAGAATTTTAAGAATGGGCAGAAAAGTGTGCCATTTTAAATATATACTCCATAAAACGCATCCGATAAATTCTTTAATTCCATAAATTCGAGTTCAGACAATGACCATCACCCTCCAAGACATAGGACGCCGTTTTAACCGCGACTGGATATTCAGGGGGATTGACCATACTTTTACTATTGGCAATAGCTACGCCATTTTGGGGCCAAACGGCTCGGGTAAATCAACATTATTACAGGTATTGAACGGGAGCTTGTCGCCATCAGTAGGTACGATAAGTTATAGCCATGGTGGAGCAAACATTGAGGCGGATAAGATATTTGAGCAGCTTAGCCTTGCGGCGCCGTATCTGGAGTTGATAGAGGAGTTTACCCTTGCCGAAGTGGTAGACCTGCATTTTAAGTTCAAACCCTATAAAGCAGGGATGAATAGTGAAGCGATTGTTGATGTGCTTGGCATGGAAAGCAATAAAAACAAGTTGATAAAGTACTTTTCATCGGGGATGAAGCAGCGGCTTAAGCTGGCGCTGGCTTTTTGTGCCGATACACCTATACTCATGTTGGACGAACCTACCAGTAATTTGGATAAGCAAGGGGTTGAATGGTATTTGGGTTTGGTAGAAAAATTTGCTTTGAACCGCCTTACTATCGTATGCTCGAACCAGGAGCATGAGTATGGCTTTTGCGGAGAGAGGCTGAATATTTCGGATTATAAATAGCAGCTTCTATTCAACTTTATATTTATATACTTTACGGCCTATGTGGCCATCGCCATCAATGCCTTCGATAACTATACGGTAAACACCCGAAGAGCCGCCGTTATAATATTCAAAAAATGCATGCCCGTTTTTATCGGTATTGATATTGGGATTCCAGTAAATAGTTGTTCTTAGATCGGCTACAGTTTGGTTAGTTTTCGGATCATCATATTGCGGTGAATAAAATTCGCGGGCGCGATAGAACCCCTTAGGTGAATAGACAAATGCGTTATAATCTGTAGCAGGGTTTGCAACCATATAATCCTCCGCATGTTTAGTAGTCAGTATGATCACCCCATTTAAACCTTGTGATCCGTAAATATTGGTATAGCCAATATCACGTAAAACTTCAATACTCGATATTTCGGATGGCTGTATCCTGCTGAGGATCTCCTGATCCAGTGCGGTATCCTGCGGAACACCATCCAGTACAATGAGCATAGGAGCGCCTTTCCGCTTGCCTCCTGCAGTCTGCGTTACCCTTAAGCTATAAGGTTTGCCGTCGTAAAATATAACGCCTGTTAACCGGCCGTTTAAACAGTCGTCTAAATTGAGACAAAAGTTCTTATAAAGATCATCACCCGTAATTACCTGGTTGGCATTGCCAGGCCCATTTAAGTTTCTTGAATAAGGGACTTTTGGTTTTGGTTGAGCCTTTATAACTACTTCCTTCAAAATCCGGCTGTGGCCACCCAATCCATATTTAAGTTCTTCTCGATACAACTCTTTATCCGCTTTGAGATACGATACGAGTGCCTGATCTTTATTATTGAAATCAATGTCCGACAGGTTATTACTGCGTGTGACCATATCTTCATTTTCTTTCATTTTTATCACCACGTTTTTCCCGCCTTTCGCAGTATATGCCTTGATTATAAAGCGAAGGCTATCTTTTAAAAGCATCCCCCTAAAAGTAAAATTCCCCTGATCATCTGCAATGGTATCTAACATAAACTGGCCTGCCGAGGCCGGGGCTAAAAGCGTCACTTTAGCGCCCGGAGCAGGCTTGCCACTTAAGGTTCTCACACTACCCGAAATATCGATCAATTTTTCGGGCTGATAAACAGGCGGAGCAAGCTTACCTGCCATTAATTCTTTCCATACAAAACGGCGGTACCCTTGGGTAAGCATCAATATATCCAGGTTGGCACGTGTTATATCATTAGGTTGATCGAAGTAATAATTAGGCTGTTCAATATATCCGCGCACATCGGAAGTAAGCAAGATATGTGACAGGGTGGTTGTTTCGTCAGCCTCATCATATTTTACTTTATTATCATCAACAACTGTAGCCGAAAATGTGCCAAAAACAGGCTTGCCGTTATTTTGCGCGTTGAGGTCGATCCTTACCTTTTTACGGATTGCTGAAGCTGATAGGGACGAATTGATATTTAGTGTTAAAAAGCTGTCTTCATGTTGTATAAAGGCCACCCGTTCGTTCAATGGTTCTCCTTTTGATGAAAACAAGGTGAACTGTACAACCCCTGCCGGGAACCTGCTTTTTGCTACCGTTGCATTAAAATCCTCGCCCGAAGCCCTGCTCTTACCTACATAGCATACTTCCCCGCCCGACTGTGCAACCACATATAGATCACCCGCGTTTGCAAGGTCATTGCTGCCGGCAACATTCAGGCTGATGGTATTAGGATCCTTATTATTTATACTTAAAACGTAACCTGTATTTAAAGCAGGGGGCAGGTTAATGATATCTGAAGTACCATCGGTATAGTTAATCAACGCCTTATATATTTTACCACTTTGCGGGGTGAAATTAAACGCCCCCATTCCTAAATGTTGGGTATTCAATTCAGCCACTTTATTGCCGGCATCATCTGTAACTATACCTTTAACGTCGACACCAAAACCACTTGGCCCAACGCCTTTAAAAGCCACTGTCGAGTTTAAGCCATTTACCAGGTTCCCGCTTTCAGGAAAAAATTGAATTTCAACTTTTTTCGATAACATATTTACCAATTTAGATGGGCTTACCTTATTATTCCTGGTTGATTTTGAATTGTTAGTAATAGAATCTCTGGTGGCGTTAACAATAGTTACAGTTTTGTCAAAGTAATAATCCGGCCCTGAGTTTCGCATCCAGTTGGTGTAAGCTCTTATCCTGTAATTACCGCCTCGTAACGTATCTGCCAGTTTGAAATCGCCCCAGGTGCTGCCTCGAACAACAGGTAATTTAATCCATGTTTTAACAGAATCTTTTTCATCAATCAATTCCACGTTTAAAGAGCCGCTTAAGGCTGACAATTGATGTTGGCCAGCTATAGTTATATAAGCTTTAAACCAGATATTTTCTCCAGCAGCATAATAGGGTTTATCCAATTGGAGATATACTTTTTCTATTGGGTAGTCGTTCATCCACTTTCCTAATCGGGTGATGATCCTGGCAATAATGGGGTCGTTATCAGGTATAATGAAACTAGAAAAAACAGCCGACAGTATTAAAGCGATACTGGCAATAAAAAAACCTTTTGATTTGCTTAATTTCATATAATGAGTAATAGGATTGATAAAACGAATTATCTTTTTCATTAATCCACTTTCAATAAGGTTATAGGATAGTGCCTGTAAGGTAACCTATTTTTAGGATTAATAAAAAAATGATAAATCAGGACACGATTTTGCAGGCATATACATACAAATGAGCTAACTCAATATTTACTTTTTACAAAAAACCGAGAAAAATGGATAGCTTCTTGCGTTATATTAGCACAATCATAAAAGGGCTAAATATATAATATTGCATAAGCCGGACAATTGAAAGTTGACAACCGCCTGCACAATGCCTTACCTTCGCATTACACTCACTCAAAAAAACATTTACTATTATGATACCAGTTAAAGGATACGCGGCACAAACGCCGACTACCGACCTTGCCCCGTGGAATTTTGAACGCCGCGACGTAGGCCCAAATGATGTACAATTCGATATTTTATATTGTGGCGTTTGCCACTCCGACCTCCACCAGATAAAAAACGATTGGTTTGAGGGCATATTCCCCATGGTACCGGGGCACGAGATTGTTGGTCGTGTGGTTAAGGTTGGCGGAAACGTGAAAGGCTTTAAGGTTGGCGACCTGGCTGCTACCGGCTGTATGGTAAACTCGTGCAGGCATTGCGAAAATTGTAAACAGGGCCTTGAACAATATTGCCTTGACGGCGGCAACACCCAAACCTATAACAGCTACGAGCGCGACGGCAAAACGCCTACCTACGGCGGTTATTCGAACAGCATAGTTGTTAATGAACACTTTGTGTTGCATATTTCGGAAAAACTTGACCTGGCTGCTACTGCTCCGTTACTTTGTGCCGGTATAACCACATACTCTCCGTTAAGACATTGGAAAGTTGGCAAAGGGCATAAACTGGCCGTTTTAGGCTTAGGCGGCCTGGGCCATATGGCAGTTAAATTTGGTGTTGCCTTTGGCGCTGATGTTACAGTTTTAAGTACTTCGCCAGGCAAAGAAGCGGACGCTAAAAAATTAGGCGCTCACCATTTTGTGGTGACCAGCGATCCTCAGCAAATAAAAGCGGCTAAAGGTACCTTTGATTTTATACTCGATACCGTTTCTGCACCGCATGATTTTAACATGTACCTGGGCTTATTGAAAACAAACGGCGTGCATATTTGCGTTGGCGTTCCGCCTGAACCGGCCAGCATCCATCCATTCAGTTTGTTGGGAGGTCGTAAAAGCGTAGCCGGCTCGGGCATTGGTGGTATACCTGAAACCCAGGAAATGCTTGATTTTTGCGCTGAAAACAATATAGTTTCGGATATTGAGCTGATTGATATTAAGGATATCACCGCTTCATATGATCGTATGCAAAAAGGCGACGTACGTTACCGCTTTGTGATCGATATAGCTACTTTGTAATGTCATTGGTTCACTTGTTCATTAGTTCATTGGTGGATGGTTGGTTAAGTATTGTTTATCAACCATCCACTCAATCAACCTAACTACTTGTTTCTTTGCCTTTAACTCCCTAAGTTTGCGCCTCAATATTATTTTATGGCTAAGGCATCAGATGTAAAAAATGGTAATATACTTCGCTTCAACGGCGAATTGGTACAGGTAGAGGAGTTTTTGCACCGTACTCCGGGTAATTTACGTGCTTTTTACCAGGCGCGTATGCGTAACGTTAAATCGGGTAAACTGGTTGAATACCGTTTCCGTACAGACGAGGAGGTGGACATTGCCCGTGTTGAAACCAACGACTATCAATATTTATACGAAGACGGCGACAGCCTGGTAGTAATGGATAACACCACTTACGACCAGCACAACGTGCCAAAAAGGTTATTCGGCAATGCTGTTAAGTTTTTGAAGGAAGGCATGAACGTTATTGTGGCCTTTGAAAGCGAAGAACCAATCATGGGCCAAATCCCCGGCTCGGCCGAGCTGGAAATTACTTATACCGAGCCTGCTGTTAAAGGCGATACCTCAAGCGGCGCTTTGAAAAACGCAACCGTTGAAACTGGCGCTGAAATAAAAGTTCCGTTGTTTATTAATATTGGCGATAAGGTGAAGGTTGATACTGCTACCGGCAGCTATGTGGAAAGAGTTAAGGGTTAACCCCCCAGCCCCCTGAAGGGGGAGTTTTTGAAAAATATTTGCCAAGCCTCCTTTTAGGGGGCTTTTTTCATAATATGCTGAGCGTATCTTTAAGCTTCAGTTGCAAACTGAAGCCAGTAATATTTAAAAATATTTGTCATTCTTTTCCATAGCTCAGAATGATAAAAGCAGATTATTAAACTCCCCTTTCGGGAGGCTGGGGGGCAAACTCCAGCTCCAGCAACACCGGACAATGGTCCGAATGTTTGGCTTCGCATAATATCGATACCCGTTTGATATTATCCTCTAACTCTTTACTCGCCATAGTGTAATCGATGCGCCAACCCAAATTCTTGGCGCGGGAATTGGCGCGGAAACTCCACCAGGTATAGTTGTGCGGCTCTTTATTCAGGTGTCGGAAGGTATCGATAAACCCCGATTCAATAAAATTTTCCATCCACTCGCGTTCCTCGGGGAGAAAGCCGGATGAATTGGCATTTGACTTTGGGTTGTGAATATCGATAGGCCGGTGACAAATATTATAGTCACCGCAAACCACCAGTTTTGGGTGATCAACTTTTAACAAAGTAAGGTATTTACCAAATTCATCCAAAAATCGGTATTTGAATATTTGTCTGTCATCGCCGCTGGAACCTGAGGGAAAGTAGACGCTCATTACCGAGCATTCATCAAAATCAACCCGGATATTGCGGCCCTCGCGGTCGAAATCAGCAATACCGCAGCCATATTCAACATGGTTAGGGGTACGTTTGGTGAATATTGCTGTGCCGCTATAGCCTTTCTTCTCGGCAGGGAACCAGTAGTGCTGGTAGCCCAATTGCTCCACCAAAGGTAATTCGGCCACATTTTCTTTGGTGGCTTTTATTTCCTGCAAACAAACTACATCGGCATCAGTAGCCTGTAACCAGGCCAACCAGTTTTTGGTTATTGCCGAACGGATGCCGTTTACGTTATAGGTGATAATTTTCATGCCCCCTCCGCCCCCTAAAGGGGGAATTTCTTTAAATTTATGTTAAACCGTTTACATTATTGCTCCCCCTTCAGGGGGGCTAGGGGGCTATAGCCCCAATAGTTTATCCAACTCCTTACATTCCTTTTTACTCAAAACTTCTACCGTCATCGGTATATCAACCAGCGGGCGGTCATTTGCATCTTTTTTTACGGCGGCAATCAGGTCAACCATATCAATGCCGCTTACTACTTCGCCATAAACGGTATAGTTAGCATCCAAATGGGGTACGCCGCCAACTGTGCGGTAATACTCGCGTTGCCATTCGGGTGTTTTATGGCCGCTACGGGCGTCTTGTTTATCAATCTCGGCATCAGTAAGGCGTTTGCCTTCCACAATATAAAACTGGCTGGCGCTCGATGCTTTTTTTGGGTTATCATCACGCGCGGCAGCTAATACGCCACGTTTATGGAACAGGCTATCGCGAAACTCGGCAGGCACGGTATAGCCCAGATCGCCGTTACCTAATTCGACGCCAGGCTTGGCATTTTTTGAATCCGGGTCGCCGCCTTGTATCATAAAGTCCTGAATCACCCTATGGAATAGGGTACCATTTAACTTTCCGGCTTTCGCTATCTTTATAAAATTATCCCGGTGCTGCGGCGTTTCGTTATATAGTCGGATAATGCACTGGCCATAGCTGGTTTTGATGCGCACATACTGGTTTTTGGGTGGTTTGGCAAAAGCTGTTACTGTTGTAAGCAGCAGAATGAGAGTAAGTACTTTTTTCATGAAATATTTATCTTTTGTATAAAACAAGCGGCTTTTGAAGTGTAGTTCCAAATGGCAACATACTATTAGCAAGATGTAGTTTAACCAATTTGTAACTGGTATCAAATAAAGCTGTTACTTTATCAAACTTGTTATCTGGCCCGAAACAAGTTCCTTTTGCAAATTCAATTTTGCTGATCTCATTTGCGGCAGGTTTGTGACAGCTATATATAATTGATACTGCTAATAAAATTATGACTGTTCTCATTGAGAATTATTCCATCCCCTCAAAGTAATCAATAATTAACGACTTTAGCACCATTTCTTGTTCAAGCAAAGTGTAATTTGGTATAACACCAATGCGTTTCCAGTGCGGCCAGCCATCCTGATCAAGGCCTTCCAGCTCATAAAAACCCATAGCGCTAAATAGTTTGCAGGTGGCAATATGCATCAATTCTTCCTTCTGCCGTTTACTGAATTTACGCGGCCCCTGCCCCAATTCCTGCACGCCAATTAAAAATAGCATTACCTTCAGGTCGGGTTTTTCGTTGTCAAAATCATCGGCTATGCGTTGCTGCAAAGCATCCCATTTGCGGTTTATTTCAGCGGGTGTCATATGCCAGCAAATATACGGTTGTGTAACAATTTTATATTAAGTTTTAATTTAATTGCAATTAAGTTGCAACTACCTGCCTTTGATATGAAAAAAAACTTATTTTTGCGGCAGCTGTTAAAGCTATACTGACTTGAAAAAGAACATATACCATATTATTTATGCCTGGATGCTGCTGCTCTGCTTTGCGGCAGGCCAATATGTAGTATATTCCCATACCCATGCATCGCGTAATAGTTCAATAAAGTCGGCTTATCAAAATCCAAATTCACATTCCAAACAAACCATAACCGAAAATTGCCGCCTGTGCGATGCCATGCACCATAACACAATGGTAGTTAGCAGTAAGGTATTTTTTGGGCCGGTAGTTACAACACACTATTTTTATAAGGCGGTTAACCACCATTTTATAAGTATAGCGCTTATTCTGTCTGCCGGGCGCTCCCCGCCAATGGCGTAATTCTGCTTTTATCCTTAGCTTTTCTAAAGCGGGTTTAATATTATCCGCGCGAAATTAAAGCGTTTGTAATAGAACGGTCGTTTCGTTGTCTATTAAAAAAGAAATTACAGAACCATTTATTGTTGAGATCAATTTTTTATGAAGATCAGAATTAAAATAATTACACTATCCTATATATTGCTGGGTTTGTTTACAGCTTTTAATGCCTTTGCCGGGGTGGAACCAAACGATGCCGGCAACGGAACATTAAGCGGCACCGTTACTGATAAAGCCGATAGTACTACCATTCCCGGCGCTACGGTTTCCATCCCCGACCTGAAAATGGCTACCGCTACTAATGATAAGGGCCATTATGTTTTAAACCATGTACCCAAAGGTGTTTACCTGGTATCGGTTAGTTTTGTGGGCTATGCCACTTTTACGCAAAGGGTAGATTTTGCAAAAACAACCATACTGAATGTGAAGCTGTCGGCTTCTTCAATAGAGGCAGGGGAAGTGGTGATAACCGGCGTAAGCAAGGCCACCGAAGTAAAGCGCAACCCGGTACCAATGGTTGCCGTTGGCAAAACTTATATCGACCAGCATTCGGCCTCGGGTAACGTTATAGATGAAATTGCCAACCTGCCGGGTGTGAGCGCGGTTACTACCGGGCCAAACGTTTCGAAACCATTTATACATGGGCTGGGCTATAACAGAGTGGTTACCGCGGTGGATGGCATACGCCAGGAAGGGCAGCAATGGGGCGATGAACACGGTATTGAAGTTGATCAAAATTCGGTCGACCGTGTTGAAGTGATAAAGGGCCCTGCCAGTTTAACTTTTGGTTCGGATGCCATTGGCGGAGTTGTAAATCTTATTTCGCCGCCGCCGGTGCCCAATGGTACCATAGCAGGCTCGGTGCAGGGTATCTATGGAACAAATAACGGGCTTGTTAATGGTTCGTTCAGATTAATGGGAAACCAAAACGGTTTGGTATGGGGAACTATCATATCGCAAAAAACCGCCAAAGATTACCAGGACCAGCATGATGGCCGGGTATATGGAACGAACTTTAACGAGAAGGATGCCCGGGCCATGATAGGTTTAAACAAATCATGGGGGTACTCGTATTTAAACGCCTCGTTATTTGATGATGAACAGGCAATACCAGATGGCGCCCGCGATTCCGTTAGCCGCAAGTTCACCAGGCAAACCACCGAAGATGGCGGCTATAAAATTGTTCCTGCATCTGATCTGAACTCATACAGCATACCTACTTTGCACCAGCACGTGCAGCTTTACCGTATTTATGATAACAGCAATTTTATTTTAGGTAAGGGCAACCTGTTGGTTAACCTGGGCTATCAATATAGCCATCGCCGCGAATTTACCCATCCCGAAGATGGTGATATTCCGGGCCTTAACCTGCAACTAACCACCTGGACCTATGATGTGAAATATGATTTCAGCATAGCTAAGGATTACGAAACTACGATTGGTTTAAATGGTATGTACCAAAACAACAACCTTGGTTACAGCACCGATTTTCCCATACCTGCCTATCACCAGTTTGATATTGGACCATTTTTTGTGGTGAAGAAAAGCTTTGGCAAGTTAGATCTTTCTGGCGGCGCCAGGTTCGATTCGCGTTCATTCAGCGGGCAGGCAGCATATATCGATACCACCAGGGCAAACTTCCCAACATTATATACCGGCCCAAATCCAACTACTACGCCCAACGTAATGCAACAATTCAGCGCGCTTAATAAAACTTTTTCTGGGTTTTCGGGCAGTTTTGGTGCAACATATAATTTCTCCGACCAGTTCCTGGTAAAAGGCAATATAGCGCGTGGCTTCAGGGCACCGAGTATTGCCGAACTGTCGGCTAACGGCCCCGACCCCGGCTCGCAGATATACCATGTGGGCAACAGCAATTTTAAACCGGAGTTTAGCGTACAGGAAGATATAGGTGCTTTTTTAACCCTGCCCAATGTATCGGCAAGCGTGGAATTGTTCGACAACCACATACAAAACTATATTTTTCAGGAACAGGAGCTAACTCCCGATGGTACGCCTATCATCACGCAAGGCTATAATACCTTTACGTATGTGCAAAGCAAGGCCAGGATAGATGGAGGCGAATTCAACCTCGACATCCACCCCGTTAACTGGCTGCATTTTGAAAATGCGTTAAGCTTAACTTATGGCACAAACTTAGGTACCGGCGGCCATGTGCCCGATAGCCTTAAATACCTGCCGTTTATACCGCCGCTGCATACACACTCCGAATTACGCGCTACGTTTAATAAAGGCTTTGGCAGCTTTAAACAATTGTACATTTTTGGTGGCTTCGACCATTATAGTGCGCAAAACCGTTTCTTTGCGGCTTATGGCACCGAAACTTATACTGCCGGGTATAACCTGTTAAGCGCGGGTATTGGTGGTAACATTGTAAACTCAAAAGGCGAAAAAGTATTGGAACTATTTATTGAAGGCACCAACCTGGCCAATGTAAATTACCAGAGCAATATGAGCCGGCTGAAATATTTTGACAATGCTACGGTGCCTGCAGGCGTGCAGCCCGGTATATTTAACATGGGCCGGAATATCAGCTTTAAAGTGGTGGTGCCGTTCCAGTTATCGAATAAAACGGCATCGGCTCCGTGAGGATAAGCCACAATTAATAATGCATTTAACAGCGATGGCGCCTAAAAACCATCGCTGTTTTTTTATTCACACTCCAAATAAAATTGCTGCAAATAACTTTCCATAAAGGCGTGGCGCTGTTCGGCCAACTTTTTGCCTGTTGGGGTGTTCATTTTGTCTTTCAGCAATAATAGCTTTTCATAAAAATGATTAATGCTGGGCGCTGTGGAGCTTTTATATTCTTCTTTGCTCATATTAAGATTGGGTGCTATCTCAGGGTTATAAATCTCGCGGCCCTTAAAACCGCCATAGCTAAAAGTACGCGCTATACCGATGGCGCCAATGGCATCAAGGCGGTCGGCATCCTGTACAATAGCTAATTCGGTGGAATGAAAAGCGGGTTTATCAAACCCTGATTTAAATGAAATATGCCTGATGATCTGTTGAACGTGTTCAATTACGTCTTCGGCAACATCAATGCTTTTTAAAAAGCTACCGGCTGTAGCCGGGCCAATTTCTTCATTGCCGTTATGGAATTTGCTGTCGGCAATATCATGCAACAGCGCGGCAAGCTCCACAACAAGCAGGTTGCAGGTTTCGGTTTGCGCTATGCGTTTGGCATTGGTATGTACGCGGTGAATATGCCACCAGTCGTGGCCCCCTTCGGCGTTGCTAAGGGTTGTACGTACAAAATTTGTAGTTTTTTCAATAATTTGGTGGTTGGTCATAAGTGCAACAATATCGGTAAAGATATTATTGTTTATGTTAACCTACTTTAGCAATCTTCAGTACCCCAAAGGGTTCGGTATCCATCAGCTCAGCAACATCTATTTCCAGTATGGCTGCTATCTGGAACAGGCGCTCAACGGTTATTTTGGTATAACCAAGTTCGATCTTACTGTAAGCGTTCTGTGAAATGTTAAGTTTAACCGCAAGATATTCCTGCGTGTAATTTCGGTACTCCCGCTTGCTCCTGATATTGGCAGCGATAGCCCTGATCTTTAAGTTTAATGAATCGGTCATGTTGAGTAAAAACAATTGTTACTACAACATACGGTATGTATGCTCAAATGGTTTTCTCAAAAAATCGTTTTTCGAAAAAAATTTTTTCCCAAGGAAAATTTATTGTGGAAAATCTGTAGAATATATCTAATAACAGCGAAAATTACTTGCTGCCGTTTTTCATTTCGGCCTGTATGGCCCGCAAAAATTCATTGGGGTGTTGTGAGCCGATGATATATACCAACCCGTCGCGATCGGTTAAGTGGATTGCATTTTTGCCGCCGGTATAAAAACGGATGGTACCTTTGCTATGCAGGTTATAAACAGGATTATTAAACAGGTAGCGGCTATATTCAGCTTTCTCAACTTTAACAATACTGTTCAGGTCGATTTTTACCAGGCGGGTTGTCCAAAGGCCATCAAGCAAAATACTGTTATTAATAACCCTGGTGCGGAAATGCAGCAAAAAGCCCATGATGATAGAAATAACCAAAATGGCAAAGCCAACCACAGCCAGCAAATCATTATTGTTGTTGCCAATATCGGTAAAAAAATAAGCGGCAAAGCAAAATACTGCCATCACCAGGCGTATGGTTAACGGTATAAATTCCCTGCCCAGGTATTGCTTTTCGGTGTATGCCGGTTTATCCATTTTAATTTGAGGATTTGATAATTTGAAAATTTGAAGATGTGAAAAGAATTTTCAAATCCCCGAATTTTCAAATTTTTATCACTTCGAATATAGTAACTTTTTTAGTGTTTTTACTCACTTTGTATCTATCGCTTAAACGGTAGCCTGCTATCCACAAAATATCGCCATTGCCATTAACCAATATTGGTATTTGTTTTTTTTGATGAACAGGTAGTTTTTGCTGGATGAAAAAGTCACTCAATTTTTGTTTTGTTTTCATCCCCAGCGGGTAAAAAGAATCGCCTTGCTGCCAGGGGCGCATAGTTAAGGGATAAACCAGTAATTCAGTATCGAGGCTTGCTGCCAGTGGGTTATCTTTAATAATTAGCGGGCTGTCATCATGCAATAAGGTTATTTTATAACTGCCGTAATTTATCTCAGGGTCATTTTCATTGATCTGCGTTTCACTAAAATACCGTATATTTTTCGGACTGATGATAAGTTGTTCCCTATTGAGCACCAGTACATAGTCAGCACCTTCAAAAGTCCGGCCGGAATGTTTATCCAGTGAGGCGATAATGTCATCAACCGTGCTTTCGTTAAAACCAAATTCCTGCAATAACTTAAAAAGCAGCAGGCGCTGCGGGTTCAGCTTCTTTATTTTGGCAATAGATAAATGGATTTCATCATCAGCATAAATAAATAATTCCTTTTTCAGTTCAGTTAACTGCAGTTCCAGTAATGTTTCCAAATCGCGGAAATGGCGCAGGTTGTTTTGGAAGGTATTTTCAAGAGCCGGATTTAACTCCTTTAATTTGGGGATAACTTCGTGCCGTATTTTATTACGGGCGTATTTGGTTGATGAATTTGAGCTGTCTTCAACATAACTTAATTTATTTTGTTGAATAAGTTGTTGTATCTCATAGCGGTTTAGGAAAAGCAACGGGCGAACCAAGTATCCGTTTTTTGGTAAGATGCCATGCAGGCCGGCGATGCCTGTGCCGCGGGTAAGGTTTAACAATATTGTTTCGATAGTATCGTTTTGGTGATGCGCGAGGGCAATAGCATCATAATTATATTGCTGCCTTAACTGGTCGAACCATTGGTAACGCAGGTCGCGGGCTGCCATTTGGATGGAGATTTTTTCACCGGCGGCATAAGCTCTGGTATCAAAATTTACAGTATGGAACTGCACCCTGAGCTGTTGGGCCAGGCGCTGACAAAATTCCTGGTCGGCAATGGCCTCGGCGCCGCGCAACTGGAAATTACAATGTGCAATGCTAAAGTCATACCCGGCCGCCTTTAATAAATGCGCCATCAGAACAGAATCCATACCCCCGCTAACCGCTGCCAGTATTTTACTGCCGGAGGCGAACAGGTTATTTTGTTCAATAAATTCAGTAAAATGTTTAACCGGCAGCATTCATCAAAATTATTAATTTAATAACCCCAACAAAAAACTAATTTTGCCATTGTGAGTAAATACGTTATAATTTTTTTATTACTGCTAATAAGCGGCACTGCATTGTGCCAAAAAAAATCAAAAGTAAACTTGATTTCATCAACCAAAAGCGAGGGCGTTAAAATAAATGGTGTGGATGTTATTAAGGTGTATAACGGTGTATGGAGCCAGGATGCATCGCGGATGCGGTCGGACAGCGCTTATTTTTACCAGGCTCAGAATGCCTTTGATGCCTTTGGTCATGTAAACATAAACCAAGGCGATACACTAAATATTTACTCGGACAAACTTAACTATAACGGCAATACCAAAACCGCTATCCTGACTGATAATGTTAAAATGGTAGACAAGGATGCCACGCTAACTACCAACTTTTTTACCTATAACACAGCCACTAAGATAGGTACCTACACCAACGGCGGCAAGCTGGTTAGCAAAACAAACACACTGGTAAGTAAGAATGGCTATTACTTTGCCCGTACACATGATGCCTATTTCAGGTACGATGTAGTATCGACTACTAACGATGCGGTTATACATACCGATACCATGCGCTATAATTCGCAAACGCGCATCAATTATTTTTATGGCCCCACCACTATTTACGGCGCCAAGGATAAAGACACGTTGCTAACTGATAATGGCACTTACGATACCAAAACGGAGATAGCGCTGTTCAATAAAAATAACCTATATAAGCAGGGCACAAAATCATTAGTGGGCGATACTTTGTATTATGATCGGCTGAAAGGTTACGGCCGCGCGGTGAAGCATGTTACTTTTAATGATAATGAGCAAAAAGTAACCATAAAAGGTGGCCTTGGTACTTATTATAAAAAGAACGACCTGGCCATTGTTACCCGCGACCCGTATGTTATAATGGTTACGGAGGATAAGGATACTACCAAAACCGATACGACACATAAGCCCGCACCTATCACTATAAAAAAAGAGAAAGAAAAAAAGCCGGCAGCTATTGCAAAGGTAAAACCACCAGCTAAAGGGCAGGCGGGGCGAAACAATTTAATTGATTCGGCAAACAGGAAGTTGGCCATGCCGGTGATAGATTCATTTAGCAAAAGCAACCGCTTAAAAAAGGAAACTGCCGCGCATGGTTTAATTATGCCTGTAATAGATTCGTTCAGTAAAAAACTGCCGAAAAACATGACTGTTGATTCGGCGGAAAAGATAGCATCGGCACAAAGCAAAAAACTGGATAAGAATACCCAAAGCAAGTTAAAGGCTGCTGCCAAAAACCTGCAAAAAGGCAAGCTGGATACCAATGAAATTTTATCGCCTAATAAACCTATCAGCCTGAAAGATACCGGCAAGGTAAAGCGCGATTCGGTTTATATGAGTGCCGATACCATTGAAACACGGATACTAACGGTTAAGGAACTGGACAGCCTGCAATACGAGGAACGCATGTCGCATTTTAGGGATACTTCGAAAAACGCGGTGAAGCATATCGTGTATAAAAAATCGCCCAAAGAGCTGACGCTTTCCCCGCCTAAATTTCCGAAAGACACTACTTACCTGCACCGCGATTATTTCGGCAAGCCTAAGCCCGCGCCCGCAAAGCCTAAGAAGGACCTGCTGGTGGCCAAAAGCAAAAAAAATGTTAAAATAGATTCGACATTTTTGGATAGGAAGGTTCAACTGAAAGATACCGCGAGGGTGAGGATAATCATGGCTTTTCACAGCGGTAAGATATTTAAATCGGATTTGCAGGCTGTAGCCGATTCTATTTTTTACAGTAACAGTGATTCGACCATACGATGTTACACCAAGCCTATGGTGTGGACGCAGGGCTCGCAGTTATCGGGCGACACCATCAACCTGATATTGAAAAATAAAAAGCTGGATAAGATGGATATGTTCCCCAACGCGTTTATTGTGAATGTTGAGAAGACCGATTCGACACACTTTAACCAGGTTGGCGGTAAAAAAATGCGGGGCTTTTTTAAGGACAGCAAGTTGCGGCGGGTAATTATTGATGGCAATGTGGAGAGTATTTATTTTGTGCGCGATAGTACCACGCACCAGATAACGGATATGAACCACTCCATAACCAGCCGGATGCGTTTGTTATTGAACAATAACGAGGTGACCAACCTGGCTTATTTAACCAAAGATGACCATTCATACACGCCGATAAATAAGGTTAAGGAAGATGAAAAAATATTGAAGGGCTTTATTTGGAAACCGAAAGACAGGCCAGTTTCAAAAGAATCTGTGCTGCCATCATACAACAAAAAAATTGATACCACTAAAAAAATAAAGCCACCGCTTGCGGGTGAACCACGGGCAAAGAAAATGTACACAGGTAAAGCTGGAGGTAAGCCGGCAACCGATGTAAAAGCAGCTAGCGATACGTCGCTTAAGAAACCACCAGGTGGTGCGGCAGTTAAAGATACTACAAATAGTACGCTTAAAAATTTACCTGGTGTAAAAGGGAAAACGGATACAATTTCAAAACCACCAGTGCTTAAGCCCGGCCCAGGTATGAAAAAAGATTCGGTGCCGCCTGTAAAATTACCGCCTGTTAGTCCTGCTAAAAAGGATACGACGAAATAAGCAAAAGCAACAAATGCCTGCCTGTACTGTTATGCTTGTAGTATTTTAACAGCTAGTATTTATGGAAATTAAACGCATTGGTTCACAACCTTCGGCTAAGGGGCCGTCAGATTATTTTACCGGGTCGGTAAGGATCGACCCGCTTTTTACGCCGCCCGACCCGGCGCGGGTAGCCATGGCGCTGGTAACTTTTGAACCTGGTGCCCGCACGGCCTGGCATACCCATCCGTTTGGCCAAACGCTTATTGTTACCGCAGGCTGCGGCCGTGTGCAACGTGAAGGTGGACAAATAGAAGAAATACGCCCGGGAGATGTAGTGTTTTTTTCACCGGGCGAAAAGCATTGGCACGGCGCCGCGCCACACACCGCTATGAGTCATATCGCCGTACAGGAAAAACTGAACGGTTCGCCGGTGCATTGGATGGAACAGGTTACGGATGAGCAGTATGGCAGATAGGTAGGCAAAAAAGGCTGGTTGTACTAAATTTTAATTAGCACCTCCTGTATTGGCACGGGTAGTTTCTGTAATGAACAGACTGTTTTTCTGGTCGACCTTCAGCTCAACTTTTATAACCCCACTGGCACTTATCCATATGTTGTTTTTTATTTTTTTGTAACCATCTTTGGTCATCTTCATGGTTACCATGTCCATCAATTTTAATGGCAAAACGCTTTCGGAGCTGCTGCAAATATTATTTTTATAAAAGATGATTGTTTTAAGGTCGCCTTGCATGGTAAGTGTATCGGCATCCTCTCCCGGTGCCAGTTTGATGGCGGGATACGGCTTTATCATGGCCCTGATCTGGTCCTTTGTTTTGCCAAGGGTGGAATCCTGCGCTTTTGAGCAGCACGGGATAAGGCAGATGAATAGTAAGAAAAAGAGTAATTTCATTTATATGCTTTACCGAAGATAGTATATTTCTGTTTTATTAAACACACTTGTGCAACCACACATTCGGCAATGGCCCTGGATTAAATAAGCACAAGTCTGCTACTACACTTTAAACCCACAAGACTTGCGCTTGGATTGTAAACCTATTTCAGGACAAGACAATCATTCTATTACCAACCTGTCTTCATAAAATAAAAACGGCAACTGATTTTGTATGCCTTTAATTTTCCATATGGGGCCGCTTTGGCAGTAGAGCAGGATTGTTATTTGCCTGCCCTGTTTTTTTTCGTATTCGGCTAGTACCTGCAGGCACGAACCGCACGACGTAATGGGTTTATTGATAACGAATTCATCCGTATGCGCGGTTATGGCCATGGTTTCTATAGGGTCATCGGGATGGTTTGCGCCCCAGTTAAATAAGGCTACACGCTCGGCACACAAGCCTGATGGATAAGCTACATTTTCCTGGTTACTGGCATACAATATTTTACCGCTTTGCAGCTGCATGGCCACCCCAACGCGAAATTTTGAATAGGGCGAATGTGAATTGGCCATAGCCTTTACTGCTTCAAGGCATAATTGGCGGTCGGTATTGTTAAGCTCATTTAAAGAATCGTATTCTTGAAAAGCTATTTTTATTTCGTGGTTTGTCATGGTGTAGCCTTCCGATAAAAGAAGGGGATACAAGATAGGGATTTTTTAGAATGTCTGAACCAGGATTAAATGGGTTTTTAAGATAATTATTGTGCGATAACAACGATTACAAAAACAAACTTCCGAAGTTTAACTCCCTTTAATTTGTTTTTAATAGGTGTCGTTGAGGGCTTCGCCGTTTAAAACTTCGGGAGTTATCAGCTTCCTGTAAATATGTTTAATCTATTAAATTGTGGTTCAGACAGCCACATCCAAACTCACGCTTTCCACGTCTTCGGCAACCAATGGGTTAATGCTTTCATCATCCTTTTCAACCCGCAGGTTGTTTACAATATGCTGCTGACGGGCTGGTGTGTTCTTGCCCATAAAGTATTCAAGCAGTCCTTTAATGTTAGCGTCCTTCAATATCACAGGGTCAAGGCGGATGTCTTTGCCAATAAACAGGCCGAATTCTTCGGGAGATATTTCACCCAGACCTTTAAATCGGGTTATTTCGGGTTTTACGCCTAATTTGGCAATAGCGTTTCGGCGCTCTTCATCGCTATAACAATAAATAGTTTCCTTTTTATTGCGTACGCGGAAAAGCGGTGTTTGTAGAATAAAAACATGCCCGGCCTTCACCAGGTCGGGGAAGAATTGCAGGAAGAAGGTCATAAGCAGCAGGCGGATGTGCATACCGTCAACATCGGCATCGGTAGCTATTACAATGTTGTTGTAACGAAGGCCATCCAGGCCGTCCTCAATATTCAGGGCGTGCTGCAATAGGTTGAATTCTTCATTCTCATAAACAACTTTTTTTGTAAGACCGAAGCAGTTAAGCGGTTTTCCTTTTAAGCTGAAAACGGCCTGGGTCTGTACATCGCGCGATTTGGTAATGGATCCGCTGGCCGAGTCACCTTCGGTAATGAATAAAGTAGTGTCTTGTTTACGCTCATGGGTGTCTTCAAAATGCAGCTTGCAATCGCGCAATTTACGGTTATGCAGCGATGCTTTTTTGGCGCGTTCGTTGGCCAGTTTTTTAATGCCGGCAATATCCTTTCGCTCGCGTTCGGATTGTAATATCCTTGCCTTCAACGCATCGGCAACCGACGGATTCTTGTGCAGGTAATTATCCAGTTCTTTTTTTATAAAGTCGCCAATGAAGGTACGTACCGACGGCCCCTCTGGCCCAACGTTTTGCGAACCTAACTTAGTTTTGGTTTGCGATTCGAATACAGGCTCCTGTACCTTTATGGCAATGGCCGCAACTATCGAGGCGCGGATGTCGGAAGCATCATAATCCTTATCATAAAACTCGCGGATGGTTTTTACTACCGCTTCGCGAAAAGCTGCCTGGTGGGTACCACCCTGGGTAGTATGCTGGCCGTTTACGAATGAATAATATTCCTCGCCGTATTGCTGGCCGTGGGTCATGGCTATTTCAATATCATCGCCTTTAAGGTGGATGATGGGATAGCGCAGGTGCTCGGTATTGGTGTTTTTGGTGAGCAGGTCATACAAACCGCGCTCCGAAAAATATTTCTGGTTATTAAAGTTGATAGTAAGGCCCGAGTTAAGGAATACGTAGTTCCATATCATATTCTCCACAAACTCCGGTATGAAGCGATAGTGGCGGAAAATGCTGTCATCGGGCACAAAATTTATCGCAGTGCCATTACGCTGCGATGTTTCCTTTTCGGCTTCATCGCGGATGAGTTCGCCCTTGGCAAATTCGGCTATTTTGGTGCGGCCGTCACGGTATGATTGCACAATGAAGTTGTTTGACAAAGCGTTAACCGCTTTGGTACCCACTCCATTTAAACCTACCGATTTTTGGAAGGCCTTGCTATCGTATTTACCGCCTGTGTTTATTTTTGATACGCAGTCGATCACCTTTCCCAACGGGATGCCCCGGCCGTAATCGCGCACGGATACCTTGTGGTCGCTCATGTTTATTTCGATAGAACGGCCCGAACCCATCACAAACTCATCGATTGAGTTATCGACTATTTCCTTTAATAAAACGTAAACGCCATCATCATATGCCGAACCATCGCCCAGCTTGCCTATGTACATGCCGGGGCGCAGGCGGATATGTTCTTTCCAGTCTAACGACCGTATACTGTCATCATCGTAGTTTACTTCTGCCATTTTTTAGTATCAAGTAGTTAGTATTTCCCTTGTGGCGATAACTCACCCTCCCGAAAATTTGGGACCAGGCCTGTCGACCCTCTCTTCGCCTGAAGCGGAAAGAGGGTAAAAAGCTTAATAAAAATTGTTAGTGGTGAGTTATGCCCCTTATCAGCAAAAATAGAATATTGAAGGTAAAATGCGAATGGAATTCTGCTAACTTATTAACAATTATCCGGGTATTGGGGGTTTAAATTTAAGGCAATGGCCGGCGCGGTACACATACCTGTAAAAGTCGGCGTCTTTATCATTGGTAAAGTATATGGCCATAAGGGTGCCCGTATGGTTTTTTTGCAGCGATATAATAAGCGCGTATCTGTAATGCCTGGTTGCAGGCAGATCGAGCAGGTTAAGCAGGTATGATTTGCCGGCATCGGCGTTATAGCGGGCAAGCACATCGGGCGGGATGTTGCGCACCAGGTAGTTGTCGCCGCCTGATAAAGCCCTGGCGGTAGCTTTACTCAAATCAATATACATTGAGTCGGGGTTGGCCAGCTCGGTTTTTTTATCGCCGCTGGCCTTTTCATAGCTTATCCAATTTTGCTTTTGCGATTTTACCTGCAGCCACATCTCAAAGTTTTTGCCGGGTACCTCCATGGCATAGTCAAACGAATAATCTTCGTTATCAACTGCCTTTATTTCGCGGAAACCTGCCGGAAAGGTAAAATTAAGGTTGGCCTCTTTAATAAGCTGGTAAAAATCCTTACGCTGGCTGGTTACCAATGCCGGTTTCCGCTGGGCAATTGCAGGTATGGCGAAGCATAACAGCATGGCTATGCCTACTAATTGCCTGGTATACCTCTCAATAGCTCTCATTTTCTTTAGGAAAAAATAAAAAACTTATCCGCACCGAAATTAATTGATTTTTTAATAAGGCTATAACTTTATGAGATAATTATTAAACAATATTATATTATACAGGAATATTGTTACAATAAACTGATGGAAATCAAGTATAAAAAATACTTTTTTAGCGATATTAGCAATAAATGAACAAACTGGTTAGTTGGTTGCCCGCCATATTATTTTTGCAATTATTTATAAGCGCCTGCCATACTTCCGACCCTGATTCGCATAAAACAATATTTAACCTAAACTTAAACGATGGCCTAAGTTCGCTCGACCCGGCTTTCGCCCGAAACCAGAATACCCTGTGGATGGATAACCAGTTATTTAACGGTTTGGTTGAAGTTGACGATAGCCTGCACATACAACCCTGCATTGCCAAAAGCTGGGATATAAGTGCCGATGGCGAACAATATACTTTTCATTTAAGGCGGGATGTTTATTTCCATGATGCGGCACAGTTTAAGGGCGGTATAGGCAGGGAAGTTGTGGCTGCTGATTTTGTGTACAGCTTTGGCCGACTGATAGACCCAGCGGTAGGTTCGTCAGGCTCGTGGATATTTAGCGATAAGGTATGCGGAAAAAGCGGCTTTATCGCTCTGGATGATAGTACCTTCCGCATACAATTGCAACAGCCGTTCCCACCATTGCTTAGCCTCCTTACCGCGCAGTATTGCAGCGTGGTACCGCATGAGGTGGTTGATTTTTATGGGAAAGACTTCCGCAGCCACCCGGTGGGCACAGGGCCGTTTAAGTTTAAGTACTGGAAAGAAGGCGAGGTACTAGTGCTGTTGAAGAATGAAAAGTACTGGGAGCGCGACACTAATGGCCACGCCATGCCGTATTTAGATGCTGTGCGCGCCACGTTCATCCCCGATAAACAAACGGCCTTTATGAGCTTTATCAAAAAAGACCTCGATTTTTTTAACGGGATCGACGGCAGCTACCGCGATGATATTTTAACCAAAAGCGGCCACATCACCCAAAAATATAAAGGAAAGTTTACCATGGTGATACACCCCTTTTTAAACACCGAATATTTGGGGATGCTGGTAGATACCAACCTGCCCATATTAAAGCATTCGCCGCTTCGATATTTAAAGGTACGGCAGGCCATAAACTACGCTATCGACAAACAAAAGATGATGAAATACCTGCGCAACAGTGTAGGTACGCCTGGTTATGCCGGGTTCATCCCCCGTGGTATGCCGGGTTTTGACGATAAAAAGGTGAAGGGCTACAGCTATAATCCCGAAAAGGCGAATGAGCTATTAACTGAAGCCGGTTTCCCAGATGGCAAGGGCCTACCCGAAATACTGCTAACTACCACCACTACCTATCGCGACCTTATAGAATATATACAAGGCGAGCTTGACCGCGTGGGCATAAAAACCCGCGTGGAGATAACCCAGGGAGCAAGCCTGCGCGAGCTGGTTTCCAAACAAGGAGTGAACTTTTTCCGCGGCTCATGGACGGCTGATTACCCCGACGGCGAGAATTACCTCTCCGTTTTCTACTCCAAAAACAAAGTACCCTACGGCCCCAACTATACCGGGTTTAATTGCAAACGGTTTGACGAATTGTTTGTGAAAAGCTACCACGTAACTAACGACAGCGCCCGCTACGCCCTATACCAGCAAATGGACAATATCATCATGCAGCAATCGCCGGTGGTGGTGCTGTATTATGATAAGCTGGTGAATTTGTACCAAAACAACATCAGCGGCATCAGTAAAAACTCGTTAAATTTATTGGAATTGAGGCGGGTGAAGAAGGGCCCCCCAACCCCCTGAAGGGGGAGCAATTAAAAACGCCGGATGTGCGACATGCTATTCAAAAATTCCCCCTTCAGGGGGCTGGGGGGCTAATATTTCCTATAAACATTATACAACACATTCAAATCCAGCTGCGTAAGTTTCGGCGTATAATCACTCTGCACAAAATGCCGTTTAAAAGCCACTACAGCCGCGTTAAAATTCCGAGTATCATACCCCATTAAACGCAAGGCAGTATTCGGGTCAAAACCATCCGGCGCCAGCTCCAGCACATCATCGCTCCAGTAACCGAAGCCGTGCTGCGCCAGTTTTTGCCAGGGGAAATAAGGGCCTGGGTCAGGCTTGCGGACGGGCGCTATATCCTGGTGGCCTATGAAATTACTGGTAGGTATATTATAAGCCTTTTTTAACTGCGCCAGCAACGCCAGCAGGCTATTGATCTGCGCCGGGGCGAAAGGCTCATTGCCATTATTATCCAGCTCGATGCCTATTGAACAGCTATTCATATCGGTAATGCTGCCCCACCTGCTTACACCGGCCTGCCAGGCGCGCAGGTAATCGTTCAGCATGTGGTAAACGTGGCCGTCGCGGCCTATAACATAGTGTGCGCTTACTTGCGTGCTGGTTACGGTAAATGTTTTGAGGGTTTGGGCGGCGCTGTCCTGCGCGGTAAAGTGGATGATGACGTAATTAGGCTTGCGGGCGTTCAGGTTTACGGTACCTACCCAACTACTGGGGATAGCGGCGCCTGCGCTATCGGCCAAAGTTACGGGCTGCTCGCGCTGCATTACGCTGAAAACCGAATCGGCCTCTTTTTTATAAACCTTATTGGTTATGGCGTAAGGGCCTTTGGGCGAACAGGACGTGAGTATGGTGAAAGCTAAAAGGTAAAAAGCGAAAGCTGAAAGCGGGGCTGACTTGTTTTTCATAAGGGCAACATGATACTGCTAAAATACGCAATGTATCTTACTAATATAAATTGCCCCGCTAATGTTTTATTAATTGTGTATGGCGTAGTGGAACAGCACATACGCGGCAATAGCCACATCAACTACTATAAAACCATCAACCAATATATAATGTGCGGTGGTGCGCTGGCCGAGCGCTTTGTGATAAGCTTCATCGCGGAAGGCTTTTACGTAAACTGAATCCTGCAGCAGCGCGGCGTTTGACGTAGTGGCAGCAGTAGGCTTAAAAAAATCCGACGTGCTGTTTTTTTTGTTCTGGCGAAATATTTTCAGGTCGGCTTTGCCGAGTTTGAAACCGTGGGCATCCCTTTCGGCTTGTTTTACCGTGGCCGAGGTATCGCTGTGTAAAGCCGTATTATCGGTAGTTTCGGCCAGCAGGCTGCCGGTGAAAAGGGTAAGCAATATGATGGTAAGCAATGCTATTTTTTGCATGATGATAAAATATTGAACAGGTTTTTAGTGGTTTATACGGTGACGGCGGGATTTTGTTATGGGGGCATGATGTTGTATAATAAGTGGGAATTTACTAAATATTATTCACCTGCTGTCTCATTTGATGAAGTGAGACACTTTGATACACCCAAATTACCACGGAATAACCTCAAAATGTAAGCAGTTCATTATCAGTACATATTGAAATTCAAAAACATTCAAAATCGCTCAAAATACACTAAAATAAGCCCTTTTTAGCCCCGAAATAGCAAATAAAGCCCTGTTTTTTGCCCGTTTTTTCGCCAAAATCGCTCAAAAAACAGTCGTTTTTCACAAAAAAATAGCAATAATCATCTGTTTTAACCCCCATTTAAGGCCGAAAAACGCCTAAAGTGTCTCATTTCAGGCAAGCAATGAGACAATGATGAGACAGCAACCAAGCGGGTTCAATACTTCATGACCCACGAAAACTACTCACCACGCATAGTTGCGGGGGACTGAGCAGGGTTGCGCGAACGAAATGATGAAACCATCTCTGCCGGAACTACGCCAAGCCTATGGCTTAATATTTCGGGCGAGTAGCTTTATTCGCTGCCCCTAAAAAAGTCTTGATACTTGATACTGGCTACTTGATACTTTTACTACTCCCCACATAATATAATTTCCTTCTAATTAAAATTTTTACCATTTCGGTATGGTGTTTGCTTTTAATGCGGCATGAGTAAATTATTAGTGATTGATGATTGTGAAACAGATCATTTTATTATAGACAGGCTGTTGGGCTTTTACGGCCTTTTCCCCGGCAAGGAATTGTGTTTTGATGCTGAAATGGCTATAAGCCGCATGGAAGATGACTGCATTGACGAAAGCAAATTGCCCGATGTTATTTTCCTCGACCTTTTTATGCCCGAATTTAACGGATTTAACTTTCTGGAAAGGTTCACAAAACTATACTCTGCTATTGAGAAAACTATACACATTTTTGTAATGAGCTGCTCCATAAACCCGGCCGATAAAATAAAAGCCGAACAATTTCCGTTTGTGAAAGGGTTTTTTGTAAAGCCTGTGAGCATTGATGCCTTAAAAACTATCAGTTTAGATTACAACAATTCTCTGCGATTACATGAGTATAATTGAGCACATGAGCCATTATTTTAGCGCTGGCACCTGGTACCAAAATGTAGCTGTATATACTTTACTGGCAATGCTGGTTTACGCTAACATTGTTTTGATTAAAGAACGCGGGAAGAAAAGGATTGATGCGTAGTGATGGGTTTATTTTCATTGTTATTGTACCCAATATGTCTTTTCAATTTTTGCTATAAACTCAGCTAAATTTAAAGGTACATTCAATTCTTCATCGCTGTATTCAACGCTTTCAAATTCGTGCCAGCTGTGGTCTAGCCTGTCATCGTAATTCCTAAAGTGCAGGTCGGGTAGTTGCCATTCATTTACATAAAACCATAACCCGTCAATCAATTTTGTCCTTATGAGCGCTTCAAGTTCTGCCACATCTATGTTGGCAGAATTATCAAAAATTATGGCGTTAAAATTTTTGTTGTTAGCGCCATCGCGATAGAGATACGAGAATTTAATATTTGGCATACGCCAAGATAGTTATGGCGTTACTTGTTGTCAATCGGATATAAGTGAACTTTAGGCGATGAATTTTTCGTTGTGCATTTTCAAAAATTCAACATCGGGAAAAAATTTTTTGGGTTCGAGCAGTTGTTTTCCATCGTAATTAATAAAGTTTTGCTGGATGCTTTCTATCGTTTTATGCTGATAAAATTTGGATGATATTTTTATGGTGAGGTCTTCGGTTACGGTTATAAGGTGATTGTCGAAAGCCTTATCGTGCAGGGCATTCAACGCTAAGCCATTAGATGGGCTTAAACGGTTTATTTTATCGGTACTCCATGGCACAATATGGCTGGCCACTATCAATTCCAACAAATCAATGCCGGTTATACAACACCTGTTATTAAAATTGGTAAGCACCGCGCCCCTGAACGAGGATTGATTTACTCTCACTTTAACCAGTCGTTCGGCTTCGCGACCGTCTTTTATTTTGTATTCATCAAGATTAATATTGTAAAGCTTTTCAACGGTTGTATCGCGTTTTTTAGCTAATAACTTTTCGCCTTCAAAATAAAGGTCTGTCCAGTTATGCATGTATTCGTCCCAAACTTGTTTATCAAGTTTACTTGCATTTGGCAGGCCGCCTATTCCCCTCGCCCTTAATAATGGGTCGAAACTGGCAAAGTTGCCCAACTTGCGAACAACAGCGCCTACCGACCTGCCTATAAACGCCGCCAATTCCTTAACCTGCGGATTGCTGCTATTCATTTGGCCAAAGGTTATTTTAGAGTACAAGTTGATAGCTAATATCAATTGTTCTTTAGTCCATAAGGTTTGGCCTTCTTTCATTTGGGTTTAGTCTTCTGCCTCTAAAATTACGTGTTTGCATTTGATATTTAGGCATTCGCTAATTAGGTATTGCTGGTTGGTATGCCAAAAGTTGCCGATGATGTCTGTTCGAACGCCGCAGATGGGACAGGTTGTGGGCTGGTCGGTGATGAGTTGGAAGTGCATTGGCGATGATTGTAAGTCTATTCAAATACAACTTTTGGATAAAAATTATTTACAACTTTTTGCGAAAAATTATTTATACATTTGGTATAAACAAAAAAGCCGTCCAAGGTCGGTTGGACGGGCTTTAATTTTTTTACTTTAAAACAAGATTGAGTTTATGAAAACAAATTTAGGTAAAGATTTCGAAAAACCAAGTGAACCAAGTTATTTTTCGGTTCCGTCTGGTCAAGAGACGTTTGAAAACGTCATGTTGAGGGAGCTTAGTACTTTTGTCGAGATACAAGAGAGAGCTTTAGATTTGATGCAGGATGAATTGAAAAATAAGCATCCAAGTTTTCAAAATAGAAATTCGAAAGCAAATCGAATGAATGAAAACATAAAAGGTCTATTGATTGATAATTTCCCAAATGAAATGAAAGAAACAAATTCTAAGCGCTTTTATTTTGAAAAAACCGGGAAATATATCATACTCTTTAAAAAATTGAGTCAGGCATTTTTGCCAATGAATATTTCTACTAAAAGCGTCAGAAAGATTTTGTCTCAATTATCGATGGATTTTCCTGAAATTCCAATTGTATTTGTTGGTTATATACCAAATAGTGCGTGGGATGAACTCAAAAAGATTTGTGCCGTATACATATCACAGGGAAAAGTGATATGGGTATCAGATCTACGTAAATTCAATAGTGGTTCGGCAACTATTGAATTATTTACAAAAAATCCAGACGATGACTCACCAATTGTTAAACCAAAGGTCAGGTTAGCAAAACAATCTGATGAGTCTACTGGTAGTTAATAAATACATTTATAAAGGTGCCCGACCCACCTTTTAATATTTAATTATTCATTTTATGGAAAGCATCAATTTCAGAACGTTATCTCTTGCGCGTGAAGCTAGAGGTATTACTCAATCGGAATTGGTTAAAAAAGTACCTAATTTAAGTCAAGGTAATTATTCGAGGATGGAAAAAGGGTTATTGCAAATACCATCCGAAACATTATTAAACATTTCAAAATTTTTAGATTTTCCCCTACAATTCTTTTTTCACACTCGGTATGTTACTGATCCTGTTGAATATTTTTACAGGAAGCGAACTACTATGCCTAAAAAGGAACAAATAAAGCTTGAAGCTAATTTTGATATCGTCAGGATTTGGATGGAAGAATTATTAAGGGATGTTGATATTCCTGATTTCACTATACCTACGATTGAAGTCGAAGGGTTTAATACTCCTGAAGAAATAGCAAGAAAAGTTAGATATTTTATGGGATTGCCTAAAGGCCCCATCATCAATCTTGTTAGAAGTATTGAAAAAAGCGGCGTTTTAGTTTATTTTTTAAAAGAAGCTCCAGATAAATTTGACGGAACTACAATCATTACATTTTCCGGTCAGAAAATAATTGTCATAAATTCGAAATTGCCAAATTACAGAAAACGTTTTACTATAGCACACGAGTTAGCTCATATTGTTATGCATCTGCCTTATGTCAATATAATAGATGGTTACAGGAATACCGAAAACGAAGCTGATAGATTCGCATCAGAATTTTTAATGCCTGAAATGGAAATTAGAAGAGATTTAATTCATTTTAGATGGAGCCTATTATCTGATTTAAAACAATTTTGGCGGGTCGCGAAATCTGCTTTAATTAGGAGAGCTTATGATTTAAATTATATAGATAATTCGAAATATACGTCAATGATGATCGAGCTAAGCAGATCAGGGGAGAGGAGAAAAGAAAGAACGGATGTCGATTTAGATTCTCCTACGTTGCTAAGTCAAATAATTACAATATACTTGAAAGATTTTTCTTATACTCAATTAGATCTTTTAAAAATGATGAGAATTAGTCATTCAGATTATAGTCATTACATTATGGGAATTGATAGAACGAAAAGCAAGTTGCAGGTTGTTATGAATGATGACGAGTCAGCTGATTCAATTGATTCACAGGTCAAGCTTTGTTACTCCTATACGGCAGAGCCCAATGACTTACTTCATCGAATTTCGATGTAATTTAGAAATAAAATAAATCCTTACTCTTAACATGCACATCAGCCATACCACAAAATTAAGCAACGCTATTCCAAATCTCCGCTTTTAAAAGTATCACCGGCGTTAATATCGCCGGTTTCATATCCTTTTTTAAACCAGTACTGGCGTTGGGCGCTGGTGCCGTGGGTAAAGGAGTCGGGCTCAACGCGGCCCTGGGTTTCCTGTTGCAGGCGGTCGTCGCCAATTTGGTTGGCGGCGTTCAGGGCCTCGTCAATATCGCCGGGCTGTATCACGCCTTTCATGCTTTGTTCATAGTGCGCCCATACGCCGGCATAAAAATCGGCCTGCAATTCCAGTTTTACCGATAGCTTGTTGTAATCGCTGGTGCTCATGCGGTTGCGGGCATCGGCCATTTTTTGCGATACGCCCAGCAGGTCCTGCACATGGTGGCCCACCTCATGGGCTATAACGTAGGCGCGGGCAAAGTCGCCCCCGGCGCCAAAGCGGTTCTGCAGCTCATCAAAAAACGATAGGTCGAGGTAAACTTTCTGGTCGCCGGGGCAATAGAACGGCCCCGTGGCCGACTCTGCAAATCCACAGCCGCGCGTATCAACCCCGCCGCTGTAAAAATGCAGGATGGGCGGGGTGTAGGTTTTGCCCATATCGCTGAATAGCTTGCCCCAAATGTCTTCAGTATCGGCCAGTACCACGCGCGCGAACTTTTTTTGCTGGCTCTCGGTAGTGGAATCAACGCGGGTGTTAGTTTGCCCGCCTTGCTGGTCCGGGCTTTGATTTTGGTTGAGCAGTTGTGTTGGGTTAATGCCGGTAAACAGGTAAATAACGAAGCCGATAAGCCCCAATATACCGCCGCCAAAGAACAGCCCCTTGCCGCCACCGCTGCTGCTGCCTTCTTCTACGTTATCGCTTTCGCGCCTGCCGAACCATTGCATAGTTTTATTTTTTTATGGGTAACAGTATTTGGCTGTGGAATGTTTTGGGGTGTTTGGGCAGTGTTCATTGTATGTTCGGGTGAACTTCGCGCTTTTTTAGAACCCTCTCCTTTGGAGAGGACAGGGTGAGGCTATTACCTCTTAACTTAACGAACATTCGCCTAATGCCCCTTGCAGTATAAGCGTAAAGCCTGACCCGCAGGGAACGCCCAAAAATCCTTACCTTTGCCTACCCGCAAACTCCCCCTTTAGGGGGTTGGGGGGCCAATGATACAAGTATTCCCAAATAACCCCTACCAGGAGAACACCATCATCCTATACGACGATACCAACGAATGCGCCATCATCGACCCCGGCATGAGTAACGCTTTTGAGCAGAACGCGGTGGTCAACTTCATCCGCGATAAGGGCCTTAAGCCAGTGCTGCTGCTCAACACGCATTGCCATATTGACCATGTGCTGGGCAACCGCTTCGTGTTCGACCAGTATGGCATTAAGCCGCAGTTCCACCGGGGCGAGCTGGAGGTGTTGTCGGTCGCGGTAGTGTGGGCCGAACAAACGGGTGTACGGTACGAGCCATCCCTCCTGCCCGATGTGTTTTTGCCGGAAACAGGTGAGCTGAAGTTTGGCAACACTACGCTCGAGCTCATCTTCGCCCCCGGCCACTCGCCTGCGCATCTGTGCTTTTATAACCGTAAGGATAATATACTGGTGGGCGGCGATGTATTGTTCCGCGGCAGCATTGGCCGTACCGATCTGCCGGGTGGTAACCATTTGCTGTTGTTAAAAAACATTGAGGAAAAACTTTTTACCCTCCCCGGCGATTGTACGGTATATCCGGGCCACGGGCCGGAAACTACCATAGGTTACGAGAGAGATACCAATCCGTTTTTTTAGAAAGAATCAAGAGTCAAGATGCAAGAATCAAGAGGTAACAGGTTAAGGTATAAATATCGTTTAGCTTTTATATCTTGGCTCTTGCATCTAATAAAAATGAGAAGCAAGAGTCAAGAGAAAAAATATAAAGCACAAGATAGAAATACCATGTTGAAGCCGTCTTGACTCTTGCATCTTGATTCTTGACTCTAATAAAGATTCTTGACTCTAAAAAAAAATATGAATACATCGGTCTACATAGCCAAACGGTACCTTTTTTCGCGGAAGAAGATGAACGCCATCAATATCATCTCGGGCATTAGTATGCTGGGGGTGTTTATCGGCAGCGCGGCGCTGGTGATCATTTTGTCGGTATTCAACGGCTTTGAGCATGTGATCTTGGGCATGTATAGCAACTTTACCCCTGAGCTAAAAATAGAACCTCGCCTCGGCAAAACGTTCGACCCTAATACGCCACAGTTCGCGCAAATACACAAGGATCAGCAGATATTTTCCTACACCGAGGTATTGCAGGAAAAGGCGCTGATGATGTACAGCAACAAACAGTTCATCGGCACCATAAAAGGCGTTAGCGACGATTTTTTGAAAAACAAACGGCTCGACAGCACCATACAGGATGGCTCATTCACACTAAAAGCAGGCGGCATAAATTATGCGGTTATTGGCGGTACGGTGGCCGGCAGCCTCGGCGTGAATTTGAATAGCCCCGACCCGATACGCATTTACGCGCCCAATAGAAATGCAATGGGTGGCTCCAACCCGCTGGATGAATTCGTAGTGCGCAGTATCGACCCCTCGGGCGTGTACACCATCCAGGCCGAGTTTGATGATATAGCCGTTACCCCTATCAGCTTCGCCCGCGACCTGCTGAAACAACCGGTGAATGTAACATCGATAGAGATCAACTATAAAAAAGGAACTAACCTTGACATTGTACAAAAGGCAGTGCAGGATAAAATAGGCAACAAATACACCGTAAAAAACCGTATCCAGCAGGATACCGAATTATACAAAACATTAAACTACGAACGTTGGTTTATATTCATGATACTGGTTTTTGTGCTCATCATCGCCATATTCAACATCATCGGCTCGTTAACCATGCTGGTGATAGATAAGCGTAAGGACATAGCCGTACTAAGCAGCCTGGGCGCGGGGAAAAAGCTGGTGCAGGGCATCTTCTTTTTCGAAGGGATGATGATATCGGGCATTGGTTGTATCGCAGGTATGGTGCTTGGACTGGCATTTTGCCTTTTGCAGCAGCACTACGGCTGGATAAAGATGGGCGAAAGCATGACAGTAATTGATGCCTACCCCATTGAGCTAAGGGCCACGGACTTTGTACTGGTGTTCTTAACGGTAGGTATCATAGCGGTAATTGCATCCGGCGTAAGCGCGAAGCTGAGCATGAAGGGGCTGGATGATATTAAGGGGGAACTGTAGTTCGTGATCAGAGGTTAGAGATTGGAGATTAGGTGGGAAGGATAATTTTCAACCCTCTTTCCGCGCAGCGAAGAGAGGGTGGTCGAGCGAAGCAAAGACCGGGTGAGTTTAATAAAGCGGCATCACCGCCAATGCGCCGCCAAATACGATTAATGGATAATAATTATTATACGAAAACAGAATAAACAATATATATTGCAACAGCGATGAAAGATTAAAACTATCGGTTACAAATAAAGCTTTAACCTTTCGCCTTTAACCTTTTACCTTCAAAAAACATGGAATCAAAACGTCAGCAAAAATTCGCCGGGGTAATTCAACAGGACCTGGCCGCCATATTTCAGCGCGAGGGCAATAACTACCTGCCAAACACCATGGTTACCATAACCAAAGTACGCGTAACCCCCGACCTGGCCATAGCACGTGTATTTTTGAGTTTCTTTAACAACACCAATACCCAGTTGGCCCTGCAAACCGTTAAGCAGCATGCTTCGGAAATACGCTATAAATTAGGCTCGCGCATAAAAGACCAGGTGCGCATTATCCCCCAGTTAGAATTTTTTGTGGATGACACCAGCGAATACGTTGACCGCATGGACAAGATATTCGACAAGCTAAGCAAAGAAGAACGCCAAAAAGACCCGGAATAAACCCCGCTATGGATGCCACATCGCGTTTAGCACAATGGCTCAATGAATACCCGCAGCAAATCAGCAGCGTGGTGGATTATGATGCCGCTAACGACCGCTTGTACAAATTCGACCTTACAAAAAATAACCCCGAACTAAGCCCGGAGCTGGTGAATGATATACCAAAATTTAGCGATTGGGTAAATAAAAAACTGGCCGCTAACCATTGCCGCTACGGCATTGGCGGCTACATGGAACTCCGCACTATTTATGATAACCGCGAGCAATTCGATACTACCGATGAGCCACGTCGCCTGCATTTAGGTATAGATATTTGGGCCGATGCAGGCACCCTGGTTTATGCCCCGCTCAACGGCAAAATCCATAGCTTTAAAGATAATGCCAACTTCGGCGATTATGGCCCGACGATTATCCTAGAACATAACCTAGGCGGCTTTACGATCTACAGCCTCTACGGCCATTTAAGCCGCGAAAGTTTAAAAGGGTTAGGTACCGGCATGCCCGTAAAAAGCGGGGAGCAAATAGCCACATTCGGCACCGCCGAAGTAAACGGCAACTGGCCGCCGCACCTGCATTTCCAGTTGATGCTGGATATGGAAGGCAACACAGGTGATTACTTTGGCGCGTGCAAGCTATCAGAGAAAGAAAAGTATTTGCAAAATATACCTGATCCGGCTTTATTGCTGCCATCTTTCACCCGGGTAATCAATTGTTAAAAATTACTAAATAGCTGTCGCGCATTAGGTTAATTGAAACACTTCCCTTACTTTTATTAAAAACCTGCACCATGAAATATTACCTAAGCATTATCGCGATATTCATATCAAGCTGCTTATTCGCCCAAAAAAATCCTTTTGAAATTAAAAGATGCAGCGCCGTAATTAAAGGCAACGTAAAAAATAATACAGACCAATTTTGGGAGTTTTTTCAAACGGGTTATTTTAACAATGAGGTGGTGTCAGTGCCTATAGACAAAAATGGCGATTTCAAAAAAACCATTTGGTTTGATGGTGATATGCAGGACCTCGGCCTGTATTTAAATGACGATGCCATCACTATTTATATTCAAAAAAATGATACCATCACCATCAATTGGGATGCGAAAGATTTTGGTAACACCTTTCAGTTAACAAACAGCCAAAAAATCAGAACAGCTGAAACAAAAAACATGTTATCACTGTACAAATTATATAGGAAACCATTTTTAGATATGGTCAGGGCACTATATACCGATAAGTTAAGCACCCCGGCTAAGTACGCTAAAATAAATGGCCTCTATAACCAGGAAATTCAAACCGTTTTTGATAATAAGGCTACCTATTCAAAGGTATTGAATGATATATATTATCAGTTTACTTCGTTGATGCAATCAAATGGTTTGTTGCCCGCTTATAGCTTAACTATTACGGATACCATGGGTAAAAGCAATTTACTATCCGAACTCATACAGCATAAAATTGATTATCATATCCAATCAGAAGAAGCATTTTATGAAAGTGCTAATTATAGAGATTTCCTGTTCGATTATGTGCGTTTTTATAAACCATTTAGCGGCGCTTCAGCAATAGGCTCTGATTATGCACATCGGGCGATTCCATTCTCTGCCCCCTGGAACGATTACTACTCCGGTTTAGTCAATTTTAGTTTGTACCAAATGCGGGATTGGTTCATCACCAAATCTATCATGTTTGATTTTCAGTTTTATTCATTTAATGACGCAGAGGCGGTTTATACTGATTTTATGCCAAAAATTAAAGTTCCAGCCTATGCCGATACCTTAGTAGCTTTTTACAAGAACGCGAAGAATTTAAAACCCGGTAATATGGCACCTGATTTCACGCTTACCAATGCCGATGGTAAAGCGGTTTCAATAAGCGATATGCGCGGCAAAGCAGTATATATTGATTTTTGGGGTGTGGGATGCGGCCCTTGCATGGATGAGATAAAAAACTACACATCGCAACTACATGAAAAATATAAAGATAAAAATATTGTATTTGTAAACATTTGTGTGGATTCGCATGAGGCTGAATGGAAAAACAGCTTAAAAGAAACCGGTTTATCGGGCACTAATTTAATTGCAGAAGGCTGGACAAGAAACCCGGTGTGCAAACAATACGGTATAACCGGTATACCACATTATATTATAATTGATGTAAATGGAAAAATTGTCGACAATAATAGTCCAAGACCGTCTGAATCGAATAGGTTATATGCTGAATTAGACAAGGCGACAGGGAAATAATAAATGCTTAATGTATCGGCTTAAAAACTCTATTCCATCTGATCTTGCTAAAAAACGAAGAAGTGCTGTCCTCACTCATCCAGATCAGCACTGCTTTGCCTACTATGTGGTCCTCTGGCACAAAACCCCAGTAGCGCGAATCTTCGGAGTTGTGGCGGTTATCGCCCATCATCCAGTAATAGTTCATTTTAAAGGTGTAGGTATCAGTTTTTTTGCCATTGATCAAAATATCGTTACCCAGCACCAATAGTTTATTGCTCTCGTATACCTGGATAGCCCTGCGGTATATAGGCAGCGTAAGGCTATCCAGTTTTACCGTCCAGCCTTTTTTGGGGATGATGATAGGGCCGTAATTATCCACGTTCCAGCGTAAATGCGGGTCGTGCGGAAATATTTCCTGGTCGTAAACCCCATCTATCTGGGTACTTTGCCGCATTGAAATAACGCTGGCATTTGTTTTTAATTTAGCTGCCGCCTGCCGCGTCATCAGCATTTCATAATCGGTGGTGGTGAATTGCTGATTTATAGTAATGCCCAGTTTTTTTATAAGATTGGTATCAATGGTTGCGCCATCAGTGTGCACTATGTAGGCCGACTGCATATATTGCGGAACAGCTTCGGGCTTGTTATTTATATATACCTGCCCGTTACGGATGCTAAGCGTATCGCCGGGTATACCCTGGCAGCGTTTAATATAATTCTCCTGCTTATCAATAGGCCTGTACAAAGGCGAATCAATATCCATCGGGTAGTTGAATACCACCACATCACCGCGCTTTACATGGCTAAACCCCGGGAGGCGGAAATATGGCAGTTGTATGCCGCTCCAATAGGAGCGGTCGCCTGTAAGCGGCATAGTATTTTGGGCAAACGGAAAAGCGATGGGCGTAATTGGCGTGCGTGCACCATAAGTCATTTTACTTACAAACAGGAAGTCGCCTACTAAAAGCGTGCCTTCCATTGAACCGCTGGGGATAACAAAGGCTTCAATGAAAAAGCCCCGGATAATGGTTGCTACAATTATGGCAAAAACCACTGCCCTTGTCCATTCGCGTAATGCGCTTCTTCTTTTTTTAGGTTTGGGTTTGTGCTTTTTCCAAAATCTCCAATTCATACCGCACCCCGAAAATACTAATGGATAATATTGAACAGTCTGCTCCAGCGTATCTTGTGCAGGAACGAGGCGTTATCATCCCAGCTCATCCAAATAAATACGGCCTTGCCTACAATATGGTCTTCGGGTACAAAACCCCAGAAACGTGAATCTTCAGAATCATGGCGGTTATCTCCCATCATCCAGTAGTAATCCATTTTAAAAGTATAGCTATCTGTTTTTTGCCCGTTGATGAAAATATCATCGCCTTTAACAGCTACTTTATTATGCTCATAAACCTCAATGCAGCGCTCGTAGATAGGGAAGTTCATGCTGTCGAGCTTAACCGTCCATCCCTTTTTGGGTATGATAACCGGGCCGAAATTATCCACGTTCCATTTGTAATGCGGTAATTTACCATTCATCATGGCGTAAGCCGGGTAATCCGCTACAGATGCGCCCGGGAAAACCGGGTTAAGCGGGTCGGCCTGTCCCCGTGGTGCAATTATAGGCGTAAGGCCTTTCACATTCGAATAACCGGCCAATGTTTTGGCCGATGCAACCGTCATGGTGGGGGTAGGGGGGTTATAGAAGCTGACATTCAGATCATCAAATACTTCAGGGTTAACTTCCCTTCCCGTTGTTTTATAATTGTATTCAGTTTGTTCGCCCGGCGGGTTGGGCATGGCTTTGCCATTTACATATACCTGCGCGTTAACTACGCTAAGTGTATCGCCGGGGGTGCCCTGGCAGCGTTTTATATAATTTTCACGTTTGTCAACGGGGCGGTACAGTGGCGAATCTGCATCCATAGGATAGTTAAACACCACCACATCCCCTTTTTTTACGTTGCCAAATCCGGGCAGGCGGTGGTAGCCCAGTTCCCAGCCATCCCAATAAGCTTTGGTGCCTAATAAAGGCATGGTATGGTGTGCAAAGGGGAAGGCGATAGGTGTCATTGGTGTTCGGGCGCCGTAGCTAAGCTTGCTTACAAACAAAAAATCGCCTACCAGTAATGAACGCTCCATTGATGGCGTGGGGATGGTGTAAGCTTCGATAAAGAAAGTGCGAATTAAGGTAGCTGCAATTACTGCAAAAAGAATGGCATCAACCCATTCGCGTGTTTTACTTTTTTTCTTTTTAGTGGTTTTGTCTTTTTTCCTGCTCCAGAATTTCCAGTTCATTTTATAAATTATTATTCAGGCAGCTATAGGCCGAAATTAAACATGTCATTTACCGAATGGAAGCCTTTGTTATCCTTTAGCCATTCAGCAGCTAATACCGCGCCAAGTGCAAAGCCGTTGCGGTTATGGGCAGTGTGTTTAAACTCAATGCTATCTACCTCCGAGTCGTAAATTACAGTATGGGTGCCGGGTACGCTGTCCATCCGGTACGATTCAATAAGCAACGCGTTACTGCCAACATTATCATCGCTATTATTTCCATCGGCAACCAAAACATTGGCCCAATCCTTTTTGGCATCAATGTTTTCAATTATGCCTTCGGCAATGGTGATGGCTGTTCCGCTTGGCGAATCAAGCTTTTGGGTATGATGTATTTCCTCCACCTGTACCTCGTAGTACGGGTAGTTGTTCATTAGCCTGGCCAATACTTTATTTATATGGAAAAAGATGTTTACGCCCACGCTAAAGTTAGTGGCGTAAAGTAAGGTATTGTCGCCGGCCTCACATTGCTGTTTTATTTCGCCGAGTTTATCATACCAGCCTGTTGTGCCTACTACTATCGGTACGCCTGCTTCAAAACAAGTATTTATGTTTGATATTACTGATGATGGGGTAGTAAATTCAATGGCTACATCGGCTTGCTTTAAATTTTCAGGAGTAAGCTCGTGCAGGTTATCGAAATCAATTTTTAAAACAATTTCATGTTTACGGTCGGTAGCTATCTTTTCGATTATTTTACCCATTTTTCCGTACCCTAATAGTGCTATCTTCATCAGCGTAATATTTTTTGTGGCAATAAACCAATTATTATTGGAAGGTAAAGATAAGTTTTATACCGGGAATTATCGACCCATTTTCATTTTGTGCGGCGTATAATGGCTGATTGATCACTACAGGAGATGCCCTGAATGACAGGTTGGTATCCATTGAATAAGAATGCCTGAATTTTGCATCGATATAAGCATCAATTACTTGTAAGCCCCATGCAGCAAAAAAGCCCAGGATACTTAAATCGCGATCGCGACGGAAACTATCTTTTATATCATAGATCTGCTGCGGTGTATAGCCGGCAAACTGTTGGGCCTGCGTATAATACTTATCGCCCGACTTGGGTGTGCGGGAAAAATACCGGTAGTATGATAATGCTAAAAACTCGTGATAATACCTGTTATTATAAGCTACCGCATCGGCAAGCAGGCCGAGGCCGGTATAAATAATGGGTACTTTCCACCATTGGCGATTATATAGCTGCCCTAAGCCGGGAATAATTAGTGAGCGTATAACCGCTGCGTGCGGGGTATGCAAACTATCGGGATGATAAACCGTATCGTTTGTTGCTTCGGTCGCCGTGCGTTTGAAGGTAACCGCGTAAAGCTTTTTATTAACGATAAATGCAATGGGGCTATTTGTGTTTGGCTGTTTAGCTATGGCTGATAAAAAAGTGCCAAACAATAAATAAAGAAGAACCAGGTATTTAAAATTGTTAAGGTTAGGCATTACCGTGATATAGGAATACCTATAACGGGTTTTTGGGGAAGGTATTATAAGGTAAGATATTGAATTAATTAAAATGACATGGTAAGCTTTATGCCTGGCATATAAGAGCCGCTGTATAAAGCATAAATGGGCTGCTGGTTTATTAAGGCAGGCTCAATTTTGAATGAAAAATCAGTATCCATTGTGTAGGAGTGCTGGAATTTTGCATCGATATAAGCATCAACCATTTGTATGCCCCAGGCACCTAAAAAGCCCAAAATACATAAGTCGCGGTCACGGCGGTAGCTATCAACCAGGTCATATACCGTTTGCGCCGGTACGTTATATTGAATATACGTTGCGTAAAGTGCATATTGGGGCTGCCCTGGTGTTAAAGGTATCCCGTGCTCATAATATTTTGCCACTACCAGGTTTGGGGCATAGTAGCGTTGGTTAAAGGCAATAGCATCGGCTAATAACCCTAATCCGGCATAAATAACAGGCACTTTCCACCATTGGTGGTTATATAGCTGGCCCCAGCCGGGTATCATTAATGAGCGCATTACCGCTTTATGCGGGCTATGCAGGCTATCGGGATGATAGATCTTATCATCGCCCTTTTTTACCCTGGGTGCAAAGCGTTTTTTTGTAAGCGAATCCGAGCTTTGGTTTATACTATCTTTTGGGGTTGGCTTTGGATTAAACACCGGGTTCTGGGCCATAGCCGAAAGGGCAAGGCCGGTTACCAGGAAAATTACGAGCAGGTATTTATACATGATGTGAAACAAGATTCAAGAAACAAGATGCAAGAATCAAGACAAAAAACCATCGCGCTGAAGCTATCTTGACTCTTGCATCTTGCTTCTTGAATCTATTATATTTTTTACCAATCCAACATTTCAAGGATGCGGCCAAGGTCATCTTCTGATAAAAATGGTATTTCAATGGTGCCATTTCCTTTGCCGTTAACTTTAAGTTTTACCCTTGTACTAAATTTTGATGCCAGGTCATCCTCTATCTTTTGTAAATGATAAGCGATAGGCTCCGGCTGTTTACCTTCTTTTTTTACCGGTAGCTTTTGCATATCGCGTACCAGTTCTTCAACCTTACGAACGGATAAACCTTCCTTTATAATATGCTGATGGATAAATAATTGTTTGGCAGGGTCGTCAATACCAATCAATGCGCGGGCATGGCCCATGCTTAAATCGCCATCGCGGATAGATGCCTGTATGGTTGGCGGCAGTTTTAACAGGCGCAGGTAATTGGTAACGGTCGAACGGTTTTTGCTCACACGTTCGCCTAACTGCTCCTGTTTAAGGTTACACTCCTCTATCATACGCTGAAAGCTTAAGGCTACTTCAATAGCGTTAAGGTTTTCGCGCTGTATGTTTTCAATAAGCGCCATTTCCAGCATTTGCTGGTCGTTAGCTGTACGTACGTAAGCAGGTATTTGCGTTAAGCCGGCCAGTTTCGATGCGCGTAAACGGCGCTCGCCCGATATCAGCTGATAGCTGTGCGCATTAACACGCCTAACGGTTATAGGCTGTATCAGCCCCTGTAATTTTATTGATTCAGCCAGTTCGTGCAGGGCCTGTTCGTCAAAATCGGTACGCGGCTGGAAGGGGTTTACCTCAATTTCGGCAATTTTTATTTCATTAACCGAACCCATATCATTTACCTCGGGCGATGAAGCTACAGTTTTGCCTTTATCGGGCATTACACTTGCAGAATCATTAAGCAATGCGCTTAATCCCTTTCCGAGGGCATTTCGTTTTTCTGCACTCATGTATTAAGCTGTTTCAGTTGTTGCTGTGGTTTGGTCCTCAACCAATCCGTTTTTGCGTATAATTTCGCGGGCAAGGTTCAAATAATTTATAGCGCCTTTACAGGTGGCATCGTGCATTATGACCGATATGCCAAAGCTTGGCGCTTCGCTTAAGCGTGTATTACGTTGTATAATGGTATCGAACACCATATCCTCAAAATGATTGCGCACCTCCTCAACTACCTGGTTGCTCAGGCGCAGGCGCACATCATACATGGTTAATAAAATACCTTCTATTTTCAACTCCGTATTCAGGCGGGTTTGCACAATTTTTATGGTATTCAATAACTTACCTAAACCTTCCAGGGCGAAGTACTCGCACTGCACAGGAATGATAACCGAATCGGCCGCAGTTAATGAATTGATGGTAATTAAACCTAATGACGGCGAGCAATCTATGATGATAAAATCATACTCATCCCGAAGGCTGTTGAGTACTTCTTTCATTTTATACTCCCTGTTCTCCAGGTTTATCATTTCTATCTCGGCACCTACCAGGTCGATATGCGCAGGCAGCAGGTCGAGGTTTGGGGTATCGGTGTGCTGTATGGCCTCGTGCGGGTCGATGTTATTAATAATACACTCGTAAATGCTGTTTTTTATGTTACGCGGATCGAACCCTATGCCCGATGTTGAATTGGCCTGCGGATCGGCATCAACCAATAATGTCCTATATTCTAATACGGCTAAACTTGCTGCCAGGTTAATGGATGATGTAGTTTTTCCTACGCCGCCTTTTTGGTTGGCTAAAGCAATAATTTTACTCATTGTGTATATTAAATTTTATTATTGAGTTTATAACAAACGGCAATTAGAAACATAAATTTCTAACTTCGCCAAGTTTAATACCCGGTGCTAAAATACAAAGTTAATAATTGCCTGCGTTTTGTACTATTGTTAAGCGGCTAAGACGGTTAATTTTACTCACATTTTTTGGCTACTTACACACAATATTGTGCGTAAAAAGTTAATATGCACGGCGTTATATAAACATGCTTAGTAAGTTGCGAAACTTAGTAGGCCGCATAATATTTTCAATAACTATAAATTAAAATGATCACCATCATTTCATCAACCAACAGGCCGGGCAGCACAACTTATAAAGTGGCGAAATACTACCAGCAAAGGCTGCTCGAAAAAGGCGTGGAAGCGGGCTTATTGTCGCTTATCGACCTGCCGGCAGATCTGATGGTTACAGCGCTGCTTAAAGGTCGAAATGAGGCGTTTGAGCCCATTCAACAGATCATCACCCAAACCGAAAAATTTGTTTTTATTATCCCTGAATATAACGGCAGTTACCCGGGCGTTTTAAAAGTGATGATAGATGCCTGCGCCTTCCCCGAAAGCTTTTATGAAAAGAAAGCGGTATTGGTGGGCATATCGGCAGGTAAATATGGGAACATACGCGGCGTGGACCACTTTACAGGGGTGTGCCATTATTTGAATTTACACGTGATGCCATTAAAACTGCACATCGCCAACATTAAGCAGGAACTGGACGAGAACGGCAGGCTATTTAAAGAAGATACCGTGAAGTTCACCGATGAGCAGATGGATAAATTAATTTTATATTAATTGTATTAACCAAGCCCTGTTGCCCCGCCAGTGTTTGTATATTTGACTATATGAACCCCGTAACCGTTGCTACCCTTAAAACATTCGAAGCCTTACAAAATGTTCCCGATGAACAATTGCAATGGCTTATTGACCATAGCGAGAACCGCCTGATACCCGACGGCGAACTGTTTACTACGCCAGGCATCCCTATGCAGGGGCCGCACTTTGTGATCGACGGCCAGATGCGGGTGTTTTTTACGCAAAACGGCAGTAAACGCGAGATAAACACCTTCGGTACCGGCGAAATAACCGGGTATCTGCCTTATTCGCGGGGTACTGTTTCAAAAGTTTACATCAAGGCTGTGGGCGATGTGCAGGTGCTTTCCTATCCAACAGATAAGATCAGGCTGATGATAGAAACGCAGTTTGAGCTTACACAGGCGCTGGTACATGAAATGAGCGACCGCGTACGCAACTTTACCACCATGCAGCAACAGAACGAAAAAATGATGGCGCTGGGTAAGCTTTCGGCAGGGATGGCGCATGAATTAAACAACCCGGCATCAGCCATTGTGCGCGATTCGGTTTCGCTGCGTGAGCATTTAAAAATGCAACCCGAAACCTTTAAAAAAGTAATGGCCATAAAAATGGATCAGGCGCAGGTGAGTGGCATAAAGCAGGAGTTGTTTAATATCATATCGAACAAAAACAGGCCAGTTTTAACCCTTAAAGAAAAGTCAAAACGCGAAGATGAACTGACCGACTGGATGGATGAGCATGGCGTTGAAGACAATTATGATATGGCTGACAATTTTGTCGATTTTAATTTTGACACCGAAAGTTTGGAGCGTTTTAAAGCGTTTATACCCGATGACGCCATGGGCCCGGTTTTTAACTGGATAAGCGACCTGCTGCTTACCGAACGCATGGTGGAAGATATTCAAGAATCAGCCCGGCGCATAGCCGACCTGGTTAGCTCGGTGAAAACCTTTACCCACATGGATCGCGGTACCGATAAGCAATATGCCGATATCCATATCGGTATCCGCAACACCGTTACCATGCTGGGCTATAAATTAAAAAAGGGGAATGTTACTTTGGTCGAAGACTTCGACCTTAATTTACCCCCGGTAAAGGCCATGATAGGCGAACTGAACCAGGTTTGGACCAATTTGATTGATAACGCCCTTGACGCTATGGAACCCAACGGCAAAGGCACCCTCACCATAAAAACCGAAAAAGACCGCGAATTTGTGCAGGTGTGTATTATGGACGATGGCCCCGGCATACCCGAGGATATTATATTGCAGGTATTCGACCCGTTTTTTACCACCAAGGAAATGGGGAAAGGCACCGGCATGGGCCTTGAAGTGGTACAGCGCATTGTAAAGCAGCACAACGGATCGATAAAAGTAAAGTCGGTGCCGGGGCGCACACAATTTATGGTTTGTTTCCCTATAAACGGTTAATGAAGGCTGAAAGCATAATGCTGAAAGCCAATAGAAAAGAATTAAATTACAGATACGAATAGCTTTTGCTATTACTCATATAAATCATCACACACCTATGGAACGCCCGATAATTTTTTTAATAGATGATGACCCCCAGGTTTTACGCGCCATAACCCGCGATATTAAAACCCGGTTTGGTAAAGAATATAAAATTTTAAGCACCACATCGGCAAACGAGGCGCTGGAAACGTTCACCGACCTCAAAAATAGCTCGGATGTAATAGCCATGTTCATCAGCGACCAGCGCATGCCCGAAATGGAAGGTGTACAATTATTGGAGAAAGCCATTAAAGTATATCCCAATGCAAAGCGGGTATTACTTACCGCCTATTCTGATACAGACGCGGCCATCAAAGCCATTAATGATGTTCAACTCGATTATTACCTCATGAAACCCTGGGACCCACCCGAGGAAAAACTATACCCCGTAATAAATGACTTGCTGGAAGACTGGCAAAGCGACTATGTGCCCGATTTTAAAGGGATAAAAGTAGTGGGCTACCAATTCTCGCCGCAATCGCACGTGGTGAAGGATTATTTGGCGAGCAACCTGGTGCCTTACAAATGGTTCGATATGGAGAAGAACCCTGAAGCACTGGATATTATCAACCTGAACAAAGTAGATGTGGACCAACTGCCATTGGTGGTTTTTGACGATGGCGCGTTGTTAACGCAACCCACCATTAGGGCGATAGCCGATAAAATCGGTAAAAGCCCGCAGGTAGCTAATGAAATTTATGATGTGGTGATCATTGGCGCAGGCCCGGCGGGCCTGGCAGCGGCGGTATATGGCGCATCCGAAGGATTAAAAACTTTGCTGATAGAACGCAAAGCCCCCGGCGGCCAGGCAGGAACGAGTTCCAGGATAGAAAATTACCTTGGCTTCCCATCAGGCTTAAGCGGCGCCGACCTTACGCGCCGGGCCATTAGCCAGGCCATGCGCTTAGGCGCGGAATTTTTATCGCCGCAGGCAGTGAATGACATTAAACAAAAAGATGGCTATAAAACTATTGTACTGGACGATGGCCCCGAGATCAATAGCCGTACCGTAGTAATAACTACCGGGGTTGATTACCGCAAGCTGGAAACCAAAGGCGTTGAAAACTTTACCGGCGCGGGCATTTATTACGGCGCGGCAACTACCGAAGCTGCAGCTTGTAAGGATAAGCAAGTTTACGTTATTGGTGGCGGCAATTCAGCCGGGCAAGCGGCGGTCTACCTTTCCAAATTTGCCTGCAATGTTTATATCGTTATCCGTAAGGATAGCCTGGACTCTACCATGTCGGCTTATTTGATACAGCAGATAGCTAATATTCCCAATATCACAGTTTTGCCCGACACTGAAATTATTGAGGCTATGGGCGATAACTCACTGGAACAATTAACGCTATTGAATGTAAAAACAAAGGAAACCGAAACCAAGCCAGCCTATGGACTATATATTTTCATTGGTGCGAAACCATATACCGACTGGATAAAGCTTGATATTTTGCGCGATAACAAGGGCTTTATTGAAACTGGGCGCGACCTGCGCATACGTGATGAATTTGGGAAGATATGGAAACATAAACGCGACCCATTTTTACTGGAAACCAGCTGCCCCGGCGTTTTTGCGGCAGGCGATGTACGTTCAGGAGCAATGAACAGGGTAGCCTCGGCCGTAGGTGAAGGCTCAATGGCGATAAGCTTTGTGCATAAGTATTTGGCGGAGGTGTAAAGTTTTTCTTTTATAAACTGCCTCCGCTCACCCATTTGGCGATAATAAATGCTGCTGCTGCTGCCAGCGCGCCTATGAACAGCACTTTGAAGGCGCCACTTACTGCAGGTTGCCCGGTTACCTTGCTTTTGAAAAACCCGAATACAAAAAGGCAAACTAATGTTATAGCGCATGAATAATAAAGCGCTTCTTGCGAGTTAGCAACAAAAAAATAAGGCGAAAGCGGGATAATACCCCCCACAATGTACGAAAGGCCAATAGTAACGGCGCTTTGGGTAGCGCGATTAGCCTGGGGTTTTTCAAGCCCCAGTTCATAGCGCATCATAAAGTCTACCCACTTATCAGTATCCTTTGCCATTTCATCGGCTACTTCCTGTTGCAATTTTACCGATAGGCCGAAGTCGGCGAATACTTCCATTACTTCTTTTTTCTCCTGTTCAGGTACGCGCTCAACCTCATCATATTCGCGCTTTAGCTCGGCGGCATAATGGTCGGCTTCGGTGCGGCCGGCTAAAAAACCACCCAGCCCCATGGCTATCGAGCCGGCAACAATTTCGGCAATGCCCCCAGTTACTACTATGCCCGATGAATTAACGGCGCCGCTTAAACCCGCCGCCAACGCGAATGGAACAGTTAAACCATCGCTCATGCCTATTACAATGTCGCGAATGGTATCTGAGCTTTTTAAATGTTGTTCGTGATGCATAGGTTTAAAGGTACATGCTTATAATGGCGCAGTATTAATAAAAAGGCAATTTGTTATTAGTCTTAATTATGTTTTTTCTATTTTCGGCCATCTAAACTTATATCATAATGAAATACCCCCTTTTATTAGCGTTTCTTTTATCAAGCGCCTTATTCGTATCGGCACAAAAAAATTACAAGCCGGGTTATGTGGTTAGTATCAAAGGTGATACTTCAAAAGGCCTTATTGACTATAAAGGCTGGGACAGGAACCCTGATGAAATACACTTTAAAAGCGATGTAAACGGCAATTTAAAAACATATACCTCTGCCGATTTAAATGCCTTCGGGGTTACAGGGCTGGAATATTACGAAAAAAGAACGGTGTCTGTAAGTACCGATGAAATTGATATTAACAAACTATCTACCTCGCCGAAAGTAGACTATGTTACCAAAACCGCTTTTTTACGGGTGTTGACCAAAGGACCTTCGCTAACACTTTACTCATACATAGATGATTTGAAAAACAGGTATTATATTGCTGACAACACGAGTGGTGAAACTGAGGAATTAGGCTTTCATATGTATATTATTGGCGAAAATGTTTCTGTCCAAACCGTATATAGGTTTCGCTCGCAGTTAGAGAACCTGGCACAAAAATTCAATAAGAATACTCCAAAACTGGAAAATGTTATTACAGGCGCAAACTACGATGAAACTGACCTGGTACCAATAGTTATTGCCATTAATGGTAAAACTGATAAACAATTCACAACTACAAATCTTTTCGGCATACGGTTTTATGGCGGACTTGCCGCAGTTAATAATGCTGTTTCATTTAATGGCACCCTAACTTTTGCTAATAATAACAGCATATTTCCAAAACTTACGGGTGGTATAGATTTTATACCTAATAAAGTAAACCAAAGGCTTTTCTTTCGACTGGAAATATCAGCTACCGGTGAAAAACATGATCTATATTCAACAGCTAATAATGGTGGCTATACGGGCACAAGCATATCGAACACCCTAAATTATTCTCAATTTACTATCGCGGCAAGCCCTGAAATAATTTATAACCTGTATAATACCGACAAATTAAAAGGATTTATTGGCGCGGGCTTTAGCTTCAATAATGCATTTTATAACAATTATAAAACCGTAACTAACCTCTCAAATATCTCAACCCTTGTACAAAACAAATATCCCGATTTCCTTAACACATTTGTTTCATTTCCATTGAAGGCCGGTGTGTTATTAAATAAAAAAATAGAGGTGTATGGAGCCTATTCGTTCCCGGTTCAGGTAACACAATACACAGATTTTTCAAGCAGCGCCAAATCGTATCAAATAGGATTTAATTATCTATTCGGCGGTAAATAATTATCGTATCACTACCACCCAGCCCGTCATTAATGGCGTGTTGTTTTTAAGGTCGAGGATATAATAGTAGGTGCCGGCAGGTACGGTTACACCGTCATACGTTCCGTTCCAGGGCTTGCTATAACCAATATTGTAATAAACCTGTTGCCCATAGCGGTTAAAAACCGTCATAATGCTTTGTGGGTAAGTGATAAGTGCCTCTATGTTCCAGAAGTCATTAATGCCATCGCCATTCGGCGAAAAAGAATTGGGTATAACTATTTTTTTATAAACCCTTACAAAAACCTTATCGGTGCTCGTGCCGCAATTTTGCGAAGATGTTGCAGTCAGGGTGTACGTAATATCGTCAGTAGGGCTGGCAATGGGATTTAATATATTGGGGTCGGACAAGCCGGTAGCAGGCGCCCATTTAAAAACATCGGCATATTTGGCTGTCGCGGTTAATTTTACCGATTGTCCTTCAAAAATAACTTTATCAGGGCCGGCATTGGCAACAGGTGCCTTTAACACATTAATGTTAACAGATGTGGTATCGGTACAGCCGTTCTTATCGGTTACTGTAACTTTATAAGTTGTATTGTCGGAAGGAGTTGCTACCGGGTTTGACAGGGTTGAATCAGATAAGGTTGTTCCGGGCGACCAACTATATGTTACTCCCCCTGTTGCATGCAGGTTGGTGCTGATGCCTTCACAAATAGTAAGGTTATCTGCAGTGGCGGTTATAACTGGTGTTGAGTTTACTTTAACCTGGAACGGGTTTGAAGGCGGCGACGGACAATTATTTTGATTATAAGCTACGACTGAATAAGTACCACTATTGACAGCGGACGCAGCGGGAATAACTAAGGGGTTATCGGTGCTGGTGCTTTTATCGGGTTTGGTCCATATATAAGTTACACCGCCTGTTGCCGAAAGGGTAAAAGGCTGGCCCTCGCATACTTCGGCAGGGGCGGTTATAACCGGGGGTGCCAGTATTTTGGGGTAAACATTTACAGTAAGCGGGGGTGAATAGACCCGGCATTTTTCGGAGGTGATATTCGCGCTTTCGGCAACGCCTATGCGGTATTGATAAGTGCCAATTGCTGCTGTAAAACTTTCGGGTTGATTGGCAGCTGTGGCGCCCGGAATATCTGCCCAGGTTCCGTTATTGGTATTTTGTTGCCACTGAAATGCCGGGGCAGTATATGAACCTGCCGGAATGGATGATTCCAGTGTAAACGAAACCGGGTCGCCGTTACAGGCTTGTATAGGGGATGTAGCGTTTACACTATTAAAACCTGCGGAAATGGCAGGCCCATAAGCCCTGAACGTAATATCATCCAACACCAGATCGTTACCGTTGCCGCCGTTCGCATTGTTGGTCATGGTAACTATAACGCTTGTAGCCCCCGCAGGGAGTTTAAACGGCGGGGTAGAATATAACTGCCAGGGCGACTGGCTGGGGTCGTTCGATGGGATATCGCCTGTGGAGTATGTAACCAGTTGCGTGCCATCAGGCAGAGAAATAACAAATGTTATATTGGGTTCGATAGTGCCGGCGCTAACTGATTTTTTAATAAGATTACATATATAAACTGAAAACTGGTAAGTAGTTTCGGGGCATAGGGCCCCTGTTGGCACTGGGTAGGTAAAAAAAGTGCTTGGGGGTGTGCCGGGAGGGCTTTGAGTGGCATTTATCCACATCATGTAGCCATTGGGGTTACCAGTGTGGTCCTGCAACAGGTTTTGCCAGGTATCCAAATGGCAATTGTTGCTGTTGTCAATACTATGCACTATGCTATAATACCCGTCATTAGGGCAACCTGTGGTATATATCATATCGGTTTTTGGCCCTAAACCTGGTCCGGGGTTAGGGCCTGAACCAAAATCTTCTGTGTATATAGGGTCGCCAAGGCTGCCTTGCGCATGGGCAGTAAATGATACGGCCATCAACATCACTGTTAAAAACATTAAAAATATGGGCCGCATTAATTAACCTGGTTTACAATAGCTTCCAAAAATATAATAATAAACCGATGATGCGCCAAAACTATACAGCGTAACGTATTTTTTGCAGAGTTAATTACCATGAAACAACTAAGGTGCTTGCCGGGGGCACATTTTGCAGGTAAAAAGTACTAATATTACCTCAAGCAACCTGTGGTAATAAAACAAATTGTATTTTTACTTTACCTATTGGTTGCCTGTGAAGAAACATTGCCTGACTATATTTTGTGTTTTTGCCCTTAGCCCGGTTTTGTTTGCCCAAAATAGGGCCGATTCCCTAAAAAAAGATAGCACCAGGCGACTAAACGAGGTTATTATAAAAGGCTATTTATCCGATCAGCCGGTACTAGCCGTGCCCGCATCAGTTAGTGTATTAAGTCCCGATCAGTTAAAACTACAGCCTGATAATTCGTTAGTATCAGCCATGAACACCGTGCCGGGTGTGCGCATGGAAGAGCGTTCGCCGGGCAGTTACCGTTTGTCTATACGTGGTAGTTTATTGCGGTCGCCGTTTGGGATACGTGATGTGAAAATATATTACGATGAGCTGCCCCTAACCGATGCAGGGGGCAATACCTATCTTAATGCCATCGATTTTAAAAGCGTACAGGGCGTTGAAGTATTGAAAGGGCCCGATGGCAGCTTGTTTGGCGCAAACTCGGGCGGCGTGGTTTTAATAAGCCCGGTGAACCGTTATGCCGACAGCAGCTTTGTATCGGCGGGGGTTGATGGCGGTTCTTACTCATTGGTACATGAAAATTTAGCCTATCAAAACCATACTGGAAACAACCGGTTTAATTTTAACCAGGCCTATGAAACTTACGGCGGCTATCGGCAAAACAGCAGTATGTACCGCAATTATTTCCAGGCAACAGACAAATACACCTATGCTAAAAATGACGAGCTGAGGGCATTGATATTTTACTCCGATCTGTTTTATAAAACACCCGGCGGGTTAACCCTCGCGCAGGAAGAAGCCTACCCGCAGGATGCAAGGCTGCCTACCGCTTTTACGCCGGGCGCCATTCAGCAAAAAATAGCTATCGGCACTAAGATGTGGTTTGGTGGCGTGGTTAATGAAGTGCATATAACCGATCATATACGCAATGTGCTGGCCTTGTATGGCAGTTATGTTAATTTTTATAATCCATTCATCACCAATTATGAGCAGCGCTATGAAGGTACCTACGGCATGCGCACCTATTTTGAATTTACAAGCGATAAAAAACCAAATTATAACTGGAAGGCTGATATTGGGCTGGAATGGCAGCAAACCAATGCCGATATAAATAATTACGGTAACGTACTGGGTGCACGTGATACCGCGCAAACCCTGGATAAGATAAATACCAACCAGCATTTTATTTTTGGCAGGTATAGCGCCGACCTGTTAAAACACCTGCACGTGGAAGGCGCTTTGAGCTTAAATTATTATGATTATAAATTCCGCAACGTATACCCGAATAATGAGGCCGGTTTTACCAACCGCCCGTTCAATATGGAATTAATGCCGAGGTTGGCACTATCTTACCAAATAACAAACGACTTTTCGTGGCGGGCATCAGTTAGTCGCGGGTATTCCACACCTACCACCGCCGAGATACGGCCAACGGATAATATAATAAATACCAACCTGCAAGCCGAATACGGCTGGAACTATGAAACCGGTTTCAGGCTGCGGAATGAAGATGAGAGTATGTATTTGGATGTGTCGGGGTTTTTATATAAACTGCAAAACGCAATTATACTGCATATAAACCCGGATGAAACAGAAACCTACCTCAATTCAGGCGGCACTAATCAGCCCGGTTTGGAACTATATTTTACAGACTGGCTGGTGAGGCAGAATACCTCGTCGTTCATCAGGGGACTTCAGTTTAATGAATCGGCCACTTATGATAAGTTTACCTTCAGCGACACACATTATCAGCTTACGGGTGTACCGCAGCAGGTTTATATTACCAGCCTGCAGGTAAAACTACCTCAGCAAATATATTTTTATATTGAACATAATTATACATCCCGCATACCATTAAATGATGCTAACAGTGTTTTTGCGCCGCATTATAATTTACTGGCCGCTAAAGCGGGATGGCAGCATGTATTTAATAAAACAAAGCTGGAGCTATATGGCGGTGTTGATAATATTTTGAATGAAAAATATAGTTTGGGCGATGATCTGAACGCGGTAGGGAACCGATATTATAACCCCGCGCCATTGCGGAATTATTTTGTGGGATTAAAGGTGACGATATAAGCCCCTGCTTAAGCTGGAAGCTTAAGCCATGTTGTACCACGAGTTACGCTGCGCTAAACTCGCGGCAGCAATAACTTCAAAAGCCACCAAAGCCCTTTTATGAGCGAAGAATTAAAATAGCATTTATTAAAATTTTCGATGGGATAGCAATAAGCGTATCTCACGACAAAGATACGCTTATTGCTTGTTTGGTACTGGTTCTGAAACGTTGCTGCCGCGGCCTTTATTATCAAAAGCGCGGAATTTTACATCGTTGCCGGTTACGGCAACACCGTCGGTATATACCTTGCTTTTGGCATCGGGGTCCTTGCCATTGGTGGTGTAACGAATGGTAAAACCGGGGAACTGCATGTTAGCCAGGTATTTGCCATCCTGTATCATCACACCCGGTTTTGGGATGCGGTAGTTGTAGCCGCCACTGTAATAACTTAGGCGCGGCAGTTCGCGTTTGCCTAAAATATTTACAAAATTGGCCCATGCCTGCTGGTATTCGGCATTGCTTTTGGCGGTATCGGGTTCGGTGGCCCAATCAGGGTTGGGCGCCCATGCGCGCTCGGCAAGGCTAAGCATTACCGGGAATATCATGTATTCGGCACGTTCGGGCGATTTAATGTTTTCGCCCCACAGGCAACCCTGCAAACCCAGGATATTAGTTTTGCCGTAATCGGTCAGGCGCTGCTTGCCCACAAACATATTTGGGTTAAGCGGCTGCCCTTCCTTATTCAGTTTGGTGTTTTTAAAATAGTCGTAAGGAATGAAAGAGAAGGGTTTGTCCACATCAATATAAGCTCCCCAGTAATAGCCGGGCTCGTCGAACGATTTATAGTGCGCCATATCCAAATATAAATTGGTTACCGATGCCAGCACTACTTTATAACCGCCGTTAGCCAGCTTGTAAGCCAGGTCTTCCTGCCCGTCGCCCAGCACATTGTTCCAAACTTCGGCCTGGATATGGTTACCTTCAAAATCGGGGTTAGGGATGTTATAAGGTTTACCATCGAGCATGGTTTTGCGCAGGCACATTTCCTCCCAGCCGGCTAATTGTAAACCGCGTGCTTTTAGCATTTGGTACAGGCGCCCGTAAAAATAATACCAAAGGTCGTTAGTGCTTTGTATTTCGGGGTGGCTGGCTTTCAACGTTAAATAAGCGGGCGACTTTTCCCAAACATGAGCAGGCACTTCATCACCACCAAAATTTATCATGGTTAAGGGTGCACCGGCCTCTTTGTAGGTGGAAATGATGTTGCTGATGATCTCATCGAAGAAAGTATAGGTTGATGGCAGCGATACGTCTATCACATTATCTGTCCATGATTGTACCGAGGCATACTGCGACTCATCCTTCATATCATGCAGCGAATATTTTTCGGCCTCGGCCTGTTCGCCTTTGGCCATAAAACGGGCGTAGCGGGCGTTCATTGATTTTACCGCGGCGCGCGCATGGCCCGGTGATTCAATTTCAGGAACGACCATAATGTGGCGGGCGGTGGCGTATTTCAGTATCTCGATATAATCGGCATGGGTATAATAACCGCTGCCCGGTAACTGACCAATATCAGGGCCTGAACCATGTGAGGCAGGCAGATGGGTTTTGCTATCGAGCGTGTGGCCGCGCTGTGAACCAACCGAGGTTAATTCGGGCAGCGAGGGTATCTCAATGCGCCAGCCTTCATCATCAGTTAAATGCAAATGGAATACGTTGAGCTTATACAGCGACATGGCATCCAACAATTTAAAAACTTCTTGTTTGGTTTGGAAGTTACGGGCAACATCCAGCAACAAAGCGCGGTAAGGGAAGCGGGGTTCGTCCTTAACTTCAACGCAAGGTATTTGAATGACTTTTTGCGGATACTCATAAGCCGATGCTGGTATTAATGTTTTGAGCGACTGGATACCATAAAATATGCCTGCTGATGTTGAGGCACTAATGGTTATATTTTGAGTTGTAACACTTAAATTATATGCTTCCGGACCAAGATCGGGTATTTTTAACAAAATAATGTTTTGCTCTTTTGATACAGGCTTCCCGGTTGGCAGGGACATGAGCGTGCCGAATAATTTACCTGTTTCCATCGCTAAGGAATTACCTTCGGCATAAAAATCAGGGTCGGCAGCAAAGGCAGTTTTAGTTGTTAGCGTAAAAAAGCCGCCGGTTTCTTTATAACCCGCAGGTGTAGGAAATACTTTAGTAAGGTTTTGTTCTGGTACATTGGCTATTGTTTTGTTTTGGTTATAAACTATCGCCGGAGTAACCAAACCAATATAGCTGGGCGAAAAAGACTTGATACTAAAATTGCCTATGGCGTATCCTTTTTCGGGTTGTGCATCCCAAACAATGTATGGCCCTTCGGGCGAGTCACTCATATTTACTACTTCGTCGCCTAAAAATTCAATGCGTTCGGTAGCGCCGGGTTTTAGGGCGGTAAATGAAGTGGTTGGGGTAAGGCAAAATAAATCGCCATTGAGCTGGTTGATGACCGCGTTGCCGGTTACGGTTGCCGGAGTAATATCGCGCGCTGAATTAAAATATAATTTCCAGCCTGAAGCGGGCAGTGTTTGTTTCCCATTATTCGTAATATCCAACGCGTTTAATGAAGATTTTCCATTACTATAATTGTTTTGCAATGCCTGCCAGCTGATGCTGACGTCGTGCGCGTTGAACGCGGATTGGTTGTTTTGGGCTATTGCATTATAGCAAAAAGCCAATACAAAAAGCATGATGATAAAACGGCGCATGAAAATTGGATATTAGGTTCGACAATAAATAGCAAACTAAAATACAAATTTTAATATGATTACCCTACTTTTTAAAATATTTTAAAAAGAAAATTTTATCCAGCCGTTACCTTCATAGCCAAAGCTGAATAGTTTTGGATGAATGATCTCGGCCATTATCTCAACAGAATCAACAATTCGTGGACCGGGCCGGTTAAAATACTGGTTTCCGTCAGCAATATAAACCCGGTTATTTTTCACCGCCTGCATATCGGCAAACCCCGGCAGGTTCAATAGCAGATCTATCTCACGCATGGTGCGTTCAATGGAAAAGCCGCAAGGCATAACAACAATGATCTCAGGGTTGGCCTGCTGAATATCCTCCCACTTTACAAATGGCGAATGCTTACCGGCTTCGGCTAATATGCTGTTACCACCTGCAATGCTTACCAGTTCAGGTATCCAGTTGCCCGATACCATCAGTGGTTCCAGCCATTCGATGCAGGCTACGCTCGGCCGGCCTTCTACATACTTTAATTTATGGCGGATAATGTCTACGCGCTCCTGCAGATTTTCAATTAGTTCGTTACCTGCAGCTTCAATATCAAGCGCGGCGGCTACGGTGGCTATATCGCTAAAAACATGCTCGAGTTTATTGGGTTGCAGGGAAACAATGTGTGTTTGTTTATCAAGGTAATTATCCAGCGCTTCTTCTACTTCTTTTAACGATACGGCACAAACCTCGCACTGTGCCTGGGTGATGACCACATCAGGCGCCAATTCTTTTATTACTTCCCGCTTTACGGTGTAAACCGATAGGGCATCGGCTAATATTTCTTTTACTTTTTGGTCGATGTCGTTACTACTTAAATTATCCGGGAAGTTGGCTTCGGAGCAAACGGGCAGATGCTTTATGCTTTCGGGATAGTCACACTCATGCGAACGGCCCACCAGGCTGGCTTCTAGGCCGAGGGCGCAAACAATTTCGGTGGCGGCAGGGAGAAGGGAGACGATACTTTGTGGCGGCATATTTTGATGTGCAAATGGCAGATATGCAAATGTGCGGATTTTATAATTATTGAATTACTGATTTATTGAATTATTGATTGCCTGTACTGTTCGCATATTCGCACATCGTCCTTGCATATCTGCACATCCGCACCCTATCTTTACGGTAATGATATTCCTTACCTTCTTTATCGGGCTGATAGCAAATTTTATCGGTTACATACCTCCCGGAAACATAAACCTTACACTGGTGCAGATCACTATGAACAGGGGGTTAAAGCAGGCAGTGCAATTCATCATCGCTTTCTCGTGCGTGGAGTTCTTTTTCACCTTTTTTATTATGCACGCGGCGCGGTGGTTATCAGGTCAGGTGCATTTAGATACGGTGATAGATTGGGTTATGGTGGTTTTATTCACTGTTTTAGGAGTGATCACCTGGCTGCACCGCAAAAAACCTCCAGAAACCAATTATTCGGAACGCGACAGTATAAAATACGGCATACTGCTTGGCTTTTTAAACCCTATGCAAATACCTTTCTGGATGATAACCGGCACCTATCTTATCACCCATGAATGGATAGAGGATGGCAAATTAGCGTTGGTGATATTTAGCATAGGCAGCGCTGCGGGGGCATTTTTATGTTTGTTTTTGTATGCCAAATTTGCTAAGTATATTCAAAATAAATTCGCGCTGAGTACACGGGTTATTAATACAGGGATAGCCATTTTATTTTTTGCGTTCGCAGCTTACCATGTGGTGAAACAGGTTTATTTGGTGTTTTTTAAGCACAGATAATTTCAAAGAATCACCTCTCTCGCGAGACGCAAAGTATTGCGTCTCTACAGGAAAGGGAATATTTCAGATTTCGGGAAACGGCGTAATAAAAGTGCTGACACCGTTTGTCAGTGGGTGTAAAAAAGTAATAAATACATATTAAAAATATCTTGACCTATGGATCTAAAACTCAATAACAAGGTAGCCATAGTGCTGGCTGCCAGCAAAGGTTTAGGAAGGGCTATCGCCACCACGCTATCTGTTGAAGGCGCGAAAGTTATAATTGGCTCACGTAATGAGGATGAACTGAAAAAAACCGCTGCCGAAATTCAACAGCTTACCGGCAACCAGGTTATTGCCATTCCTGTTGATGTAAGCAAAAGCGATAGCAGGGAAAATTTTATAAAACAAGCTGCTGCAAAATTTGGCAGGATAGATATTTTATTGAACAATGCCGGCGGCCCGCCATTTGATAAGTTCGAGAATTTTGATGAACAAGCCTGGCAAAAAGCGTTCGACCTTAACCTGTTAAGTGTTGCCCATTTAACCCGGTTGGCGCTCCCTTATCTTAAACGATCAGGCAATGGCCGCATCATCAATATTGTTAGCGGATCGGTAAAATCGGTGCTGGCAAATTCAGTACTGTCAACCAGTATGCGCATGGGCATTGTGGGTATGGCCAAATTAATGGCTGATGAATTTGGCCCCTACAAAGTTACCGTAAACAATGTGGCCCCCGGTCTTATCCTCACCGACCGCATAAAAGATACCGTACCCAAAGACGCCGACCCCGAAACAGCTCTGAAAGAAAAGGCCAAAAACATCCCCCTCGGCCGCATCGGTAACCCTGAGGAACTGGCAGCGGTAGTTGCTTTCCTTGCATCGGAACAAGCAGCTTATGTTACTGGTGTAACTATACAGGTTGATGGCGGGGCGAATAGGGCGATTTTTTGAGTATTAACTTTATTTGTCATTGCGAGGTACGAAGCAATCGCGAACTATGGCATGTCTACCATTTCTCCGGGCGATTGCTTCGTACCTTGCAATGATAAAAAACTAACATCCGGTTATATTTCATCTCCCTTGCAACATTCCCCCCAAAAACCTCATCTTGTATCACAAACAACCCGCATCAAATGAAGCTATATTTTACACTCTTAGCACTAATCATATTCAGCCATGCTACAATCGCCCAAACCCTGTTATTCCCCGAACAGCAAAAAGAAGATGTTGAATTTGTAAAAAAGCAACTATTTGATGCCCATGCTGATCCCTTTACCGAGCTCAACCAAAAACGATACACACAAGTTTTTGATTCCATCAAACAAAAAATAAAAACCCCGGTTGATGTAACCACCTTTTTAAAACTCATTAAACCTACCATCTCATGGCTGTCCGACGAGCATGCCGGGTTCGACCTCGATACCGCGAAGTTCAGTCCTGAATTTAAAAATGAAAACATATTCCCGCCCTTCACCCTAAAACAGCAAGGCAAAGTATTCGTGGTCGATCAATTGCTAACCACAAACACCACCCTAAAAAGCGGCGATACTATATCGCAGGTAGATGGCGTTTCGATAACTACATTACTCAACCGCTGTACCCATTATACCACAGGTTTCCCCGGGCAGCGCTACCAAACCGCGCTGGCGCAATTCGGCTATCTGTATGTTTGGGCTACCGATAGTATGACACAGCATTTCAATATACGCAACGGAAGGAATAAAGGGACGATCATAAGCGGTACCGACTTTAAAACCTGGTTCAAATACCGTATCAGCCATGCCGGGTTCGCGCAAAATTGCGCGCAGATGATCAGCTACACCCGCTTTGGCGATGCGGGTTATATCAACGCTTGTTCCTTTTCCACCCACAGCGACAAAGAGGCAGATTCGCTTAAAACCGTTATCAACAAACTATTCGCGCAAGCCAAAAGCGACAAAGTAAAATACCTGTTCATCGATGTCAGCAAAAATAGCGGCGGTAACTCCGAGATCGGCGATATGCTCATCAACGACTTTTATGCCAAACCCTATCTCGGCTACCAATGCAACTGGCGGCGCAGCGATGAATACCTTAAACTGATAAAGTCGTGGGGAATAAATGACAGCGTATATGCCTCAAGGCCTGCAGGCAGCATTATTCATTCGGATGCTTACCAAATTACACCCGATGCAGTTAATCCTAATAGATTTACAGGAAAAGTTTATGTGATGATAGGCAATGGCACCTTCTCCAGCGCCATGATGTTCGCCACCATTATTAAAGATAACCACATTGCCACTCTCATTGGGCAAACCCCCGAAAACGGCCATCCCGATCATTTTGGCGAAGTGTATAACGCCACATTGCCCAACTCAAAAATCAGCATCCGCTTCGGCGTAAAGGAATGGATAAGGCCCGTGGGTAAGTTGCCGGATAACAACTTAAGGCCGGATATTATCATCGATCCAAATAAAAGTGCAGCAGAGATAATTAAGCAATTCGCGAAATAACTCTCTCCCTCTTATTATTGCTTTAAATAGAAATCGTGTAGCAAAATAGCCGCTATTGCATAATGCCATAATTCATATGATACTATATGTGGATAAACCGGATTTATGCTGGTCGATGTCCATTTTTTGGTTTGAACAGGCAATATGTTTGCACTGTAATTTAAATACCTGTCGAAAGGATTTACTATTTTCAGCATCATTTGCCGGTTGTTACCTGATCCGGTTTGATTAAAAGTTATTAAAAGGGTTTTTTTAGGATTTGCTGTTTGTGTAACCACATGCAGGTTTACCAGGCTATCTTTCAACACGTCAGCTTCTACCAATATGGAATCGCCCGGAAATATCTCCAAAACTCCCGGATGAACTACGTATTGGGTTTCTTTCATTTGGGCATCATAAACCGTGGAATCAGTTACAAATACCTTCAGCTCAAACGGCGGGCGTGTATTAGTTTTATCCGTTTGCGCATGGGAAAAATCTATTATCGCGACAAATAAAAATAGTAGAATTGCTTTCAATGTCATAATTAATAGGTTAGGTTTCTAAATCTACTGCAATATAAAATTTTAAGTTAAAAATCACTATTTTTGCAACCTCTAAATTTTAGGTGAAAAGCATTGAAGTACAAGGAATATAAACAGTTAAATCTATCCGATACCGGCAAACAGGTACTGGAGTTTTGGAAGAAGAATAATATTTTCGAAAAAAGCATCAGCAGCCGCCCGGCGAATAACCCGTATACTTTTTACGAAGGGCCGCCGAGCGCCAATGGCATGCCGGGCATACACCACGTTATGGCCCGTGCCATAAAGGATATTTTTTGCCGCTATAAAACCCTTAAAGGCTACCAGGTAAAACGCAAAGGCGGCTGGGATACACACGGTTTGCCTATTGAGCTGGCTGTTGAAAAAGCCTTAGGCATTACGAAGGAAGATATTGGTAAAAAAATATCAGTTGAGGATTATAACGCCGCCTGCCGCAAGGAAGTAATGCGCTACACCGATGTTTGGAACGACCTGACCGAAAAAATGGGTTATTGGGTCGACCTGGAAGATCCGTACATCACTTACAAAAACGAATATATTGAAACCCTTTGGTGGATACTAAAACAACTACACCAGAAAGGATTTTTATACAAGGGCTATACAGTGCAGCCTTACTCGCCAAAATCGGGTACCGGCCTTAGCTCGCACGAGCTGAACCAGCCGGGCACCTACAAAATGGTGAAGGATACCACTATTGTTGCGCAGTTTCACCTGAAAAAAGACCAGCAGCACCCGCTGATGTCTACTTTGTTTAATGGCGATGAGGACACCGTAATTTTAGCCTGGACCACTACCCCCTGGACGTTGCCATCAAACTGCGCGCTGGCCGTGGGTGAGAACATAAACTATGTTAAAATAAAAACGTTCAATCCTTACACTTACGACCCGGTTAGCGTAGTTTTGGCTAAGGATCTGGTTTCAAAATATTTTAAGGCCGAAGGCGAGAACGCTTCATTTGAAGAATACAAAGGCGGCGATAAGATCATCCCCTGGAAATTAGAAGCATCGTTCAAAGGTTCAGACCTGGTTGGCTTACGCTATCACCAATTGATGCCTTATGTAACCAACGAAGACCTCGAGCAAAACGCTTTCCGTGTTATCCCTGCTGATTTCGTAACTACCGAGGACGGTACCGGTATTGTGCATACTGCCTCTGTTTTTGGGGCGGACGATTTCAGGGCTTGTAAAGAGCAGGGCGTACCATCGGTATTGGTGAAAGACGAAACGGGTAAAGATGTGCCGCTGGTGGATAAACAGGGCAAATTTGTTGCCGAGGTTACTGATTACGCGGGCCGATATGTTAAGGAAGAATATTACACTGACGCTGAACGTAAAGCGCCTGATTTTAAGCCGACGGATGTACTGATCTCCATCAAACTAAAAACAGAAAACAAAGCGTTCGACGTAAAGAAATACGAGCACAGCTACCCGCACTCATGGCGTTCAGACGAGCCGATATTATACTATCCGCTCGATAGTTGGTTTATCCGCACTACCGCCGTTAAAGATAAAATGGTGGCGCTTAACAAAACAATCAACTGGAAGCCTGAATCGACCGGCACCGGTCGGTTTGGTAACTGGCTGGAGAACTTGGTGGACTGGAACCTGTCGCGCTCACGTTACTGGGGTACGCCGCTACCTATCTGGCGCGAGGTTGACGGCAGCGAAGAGAAATGTATCGGTTCCATTGCTGAACTGGAAAAAGAAATTCAAATATCAAAAGTGGCCGGCCTGATGCCCGAGGCTTTTGAGCTGATAGATATGCACCGCCCTTATGTGGACGATGTGATACTGACCTCATCAAACGGCAAGCCTATGCTGCGCGAACCCGATCTGATAGACGTTTGGTTCGATAGCGGCGCCATGCCTTACGCGCAATGGCATTTCCCGTTCGAGAATAAGGAAGAATTTAAAAATGCTTACCCGGCTGATTTCATTGCCGAAGGCGTTGACCAAACCCGCGGCTGGTTCTTTACTTTGCATGCGCTTGCTGTGTTGTTAAGCGAAAGCAGCGATGAGGTAAAAGAAATAAACGCGGCCGTTGGCAATAAGGGTATCGCGTTTAAAAATGTGGTGTCGAACGGTTTGGTCCTGGATAAGAACGGCAACAAAATGTCTAAACGCCTGGGCAATGGGGTAGATCCGTTCGAGATCATTAAAACCTATGGCGCCGATGCCGCACGCTGGTATATGATCAGCAATGCCTCGCCGTGGGATAATTTGAAATTTAATATCGATGGGATAGTTGAAGTGCGCGGCAAATTCTTCGGTACGCTGTATAATACCTATAATTTTTTCGCTACGTATGCCAATATTGATGGTTTTATTTACAGCGAGGCTGAAATTGCGATAAATGACCGTCCTCAAATTGACCAATGGATCATCTCGTTATTAAACACGCTAAGTAAAGATGTAGACGGCTTTTATGCCGATTTTGAACCTACTAAAGCTGCACGCGCCATCCAGGATTTTGTGGACGCGCACCTGAGCAACTGGTATGTGCGCCTGAGCCGCCGCCGTTTTTGGAAGTCGGATAATTCTGATGATAAGTTATCGGCCTACCAAACGTTATATACTTGTTTGGTAACTATTACCAAACTAATGTCGCCCATAGCGCCGTTCTTTCCGGATAATTTATATAACGACCTGAACAAGGTCACCCAAAAAGAAAATTACGAATCGGTGCACCTGGCTGATTTCCCGGTTTACGACACCACGCTGGTAAATAAGGCGCTGGAACAACGTATGCAGATGGCACAGGATATCTCGTCGCTGGTATTGTCGCTGCGTAAAAAAGTGGGCATCAACGTAAGGCAGCCGCTCAGCAAAATTTTATTGCCGATACTGGATAAGCACTTTAAGCACCAGGTGGAGCAGGTAAAAGAATTGATATTATCTGAAACCAACATTAAGGATATTGAATACATAACCGATGCTTCGGGTTTTATTAAGAAAAAAGTGAAACCTAATTTCAAAGCATTAGGTACAAAGGTGGGCAAAGACATGAAACTGGTAGCTGAGGCTATAACTAATTTCGGCCAGGAAGAAATAACCAAGCTGGAATCAGACGGCAGTATTTCTATACTTGATACTAAATACTTGATACTTGATACTGAGGTAGAAATAATAGCGGAAGACGTTCCCGGCTGGCAAGTTGCAAATTTGGGAAAACTAACCGTGGCTTTAGATGTTACGATAACCAACGAATTGAAACAGGAGGGGATATCGCGGGAACTGATCAACAGGGTACAGAACCTGCGCAAGGAAAAGGAATTTGAAGTTACCGACCGCATAAATGTAAGGTTAAGCAGTCACCCTTTGATAAACGATGCGGTGAATAATAATTTAACCTATATTTGCGCCGAAATTTTAGCTGATAGCATAGTACTTGAAAATGAGCTAAATGAGGGTGATAAGATAGTTATTGAAGGAATAGAATTATTTATTGTTATTAGTAAAATATAATGGAACAAGAAAGCACAAAAACCAGATATTCAGACACCGAATTAAAAGAATTTAAAGACCTGTTATTGGATAAGCTGCGCATAGCCCGCGAAGAACTTAATGCGCTTGCTACATCACTAAGCTCGCCAAATGCGAATGGAACCGATGATACTGCAGGTACCTATAAAACACTGGAAGACGGATCGGCAACGCTGGAGAAGGAACAAATAAATCAATTGGCCGCGCGCCAAAAGAAATTTATTGAGCAGTTAGAAGCTGCGCTTGTACGCATTGAAAACAAAACTTATGGTGTTTGCCGCGAAACCGGTAAACTGATACAAAAGGAGCGTTTACGTGCAGTACCACATACTACCCTTAGTATGGAAGCGAAATTGAAACAATAAATGAAGCCGGCTTACTTAAAACCATTTTTAATTGTTGTTTTTATTGTCCTGATTGACCAGATCATCAAAACCTGGGTGAGGACGCATATGTACATGGGCCAGGATATCCACTTCCTGGGCGACCGTGGCATGCTGCATTACACCGAAAACAACGGCATGGCCTTCGGCATGGAATTGGGCGGGGATTATGGTAAGCTGGTTTTAACACTTTTCCGCATTTTCGCGGTATTTGCCATTGGTTATGGGCTGGTGTACCTCATCAAACATAAATATAACCGTGGTTTAATTATATGTGTAGCGCTCATATTGGCCGGTGCGCTGGGCAATATTGTCGATTCCACCTTTTACGGTATAATCTATCAACATGGCAACCTGTTTTTTGGCCGCGTGGTTGATATGTTTTATTTCCCGTTGCTCTCGGGCAACTTCCCGCAATGGGTACCTATTTGGGGCGGGCAGGATTTTATCTTTTTCCGCCCGGTATTTAATTTAGCCGATGCCTCGATATCCGTTGGCGTTATCGCTATTTTGCTATTCCAGAAACGCTACTTTAAACGCGAAGTACCTGAAGTGGCCAGCCCGAATAGTGAAATGGTGGAGGAGTAGGCAGCCCCACCCAAACCCTCCCCGGAAGGGAGGGCTTAAAAAGGAATTTTAAAAGTCTCCCCTACCGGGGGAGATTTAGAGGGGGCTTATACCACTTCTTTGATCCTATAACCCTTCCCATTCAAATCAAACCCATCCCCAGCTTTCAATCCTTTCAATTTCATCCCAATAGGCGACACCGGTGACACTGCGAAATAACTCACCCCATCCACCACCAAAGTACCCGCGCTTATAGCGAGGTAAAACCTGCCGTTATCGGTAATCACCACACTGCCGGTTTCGGCAATGGTGGACGGGTTGGTGCCGACGGTGTTTAAGGCCACCATCAGTTTATTAGCTTCATTAAGTTGAATGGTATTGCGGTCTTTTTCCTGCTGCATCATGGCGCGGCCGGTTTCATATTTATCGCCCGCGCTGCTTTTGGTGTCTTCGTTCTGTGCCTGCTCTGCAGCCCTGAAAGCATCTTCGGCTTCCTGCATACGGGTTTGCACGTAGGTTACACAGAGGTTATAAAGTTGTTGTTTGATGTTAGGCATTTGGCATTTTATTTTTTGTCATTTCGACGAATAAGGGCTGGCACTGTGCATGGCGTGAGGAGAAATCTTATAAACCCTGCATTTCGCCTATGCCAATTGGTTAACGCTTATATTTTAACCTAACCGCAAACTTCGTCATTCAGAAAGCGCCATTCAGGATTTATCGATTCGATCAAAGTATTTTTCTTTTCTCTTCGCCACTTTTTAATTTCTTTTTCCCTGGTTATTGCTTCTTCAATGTGCGAGAAGTGTTCATAATAAACTAAGTTATAGCAATAATACTTTCCGGCAAATGTTTTCTTGTTTCCTTTATTTTCCTTATGCTGATATAGGCGGGTACAAACATCGTTTGTTACACCTATATACAAAACTGTTTTCTCAGGATTGGTTGTGATATAGATATAGAAATTATAGTTCCACATGGTCTAAATATCCAAAAATAGGTCATTTCATCGTATAAGTGCTGGACTTATTCGTGTGAGGAGAACCTTATTCGTCAAATAAACTTCAGGGTTATCGCTCGTATAAGATTTCTCCTTGCGCATCGCACAACCCTGGCCCGGCTCGTCGAAATGACATAAGAGGGATCATTTGATAAAAATAAAAGCCCCCTTGCACTCGCTGCTTGGGGGCTTTCAACCTAAACCTTATCACAATGCAGGTGAGAATCACCTACAGAAACACAAACGTAATTTTTTGCCGACCGGATATGTAAGTATCTCAATCATGACATAAAAATGATAATCAGATCATCATATACGTTTGTACCTACAAATTAAAATATAGAATATGAAGAGATTATGAATTTATAAGTATGAGGCAAAAAACTTCAGGCTGCCGATAATATGTGTTGCCCAATAGGGCCATTCATGACCGCCGGTATATTCATCATATTCATGATCGATGCCTTCCTGCACCATTTTTTCATGAAGTTCGCGGTTATATTTTAACAGCAAGTCGTCAGTACCACAATCAAATTTTACAGGGGGCAAGCTATCGCGATATTGTTTAAAAGTAGCCAGCACATCTTCATCAACAATATTATGCTGCGAATAACTTTTCAAATGTTCCTCTACAAACAACTTTATCTGCGGTAAACTGGTTATAGAGGAATGCCCCGATATGGCCTTAAACCTGTCGCCATATTTCGCCCCTATCCGCAAGGCCCCAAAACCGCCCATTGATAATCCCGAAATAAACAAGGGTGATTCTTTTTGCGCGCCGTTGATAACTTCCATAACCGCGTTAGGCACATCATCAACTATCCAGCGTTCAAAATCCAGGCTGTTATGCGGCAAATACCCCGACCCATCGCCCCACAACCCGTCTGATGGCATGGCCAGTATCATGGGCGGTAGTTCCCTGCTTTTTATCAGCTCATCAATTTTTAAATGGATACCCGTGTTCATCGGCCAGTTCCACGCGCTGCCATACACGCCGTGCAATAGTATGACTATCGGAAGCGTATCGTTTTTATGGGTGATACGCGGCACATAAACGCATATATCTCCCCGCCCTTTTAAATGGGGCGTTTTTACGGTGATAAACCTCAAATTATCCCGTTCAAATTCCGGGTTCGATACTTCTATTGTTCTGAATTTCGACATTTAATCAAATACAATTACACCTTTCGCGTTGCGGCCTGCCAGCATATCGTCAAAGGCTTTATCAAGGTTGTTTAAACTATAAGTACGGGTTATCATTTCCTCGAGCAGCATATCGCCGCTTTGGTACAATTCAACAATTTTGGGGAAGTCGGTCTGCGGTTTGCATTTGCCATACAGCGGGTTCATATATATTTTATCCCACTCGAACAGCCGCATATCGATAGTTATATCCTGTTCTATACCGCTTACCTGCATGGCCGTGCCTGCATTGCGTACCATAGCCAGCGGCGCGGCACCAAGTTCAGGGATAGCGGTACACTCAAAAGCATAGTCAGCACCGCGGGTGGTCATTTCACGTACCTGTTCTGCGGCTTTTAATAAGCCTGTATCATCCCTGTTGGCCAAAATAGCATGTGTAGCGCCGAATTTTTTGGCCATTTCCAAACGGTTGGAGTTTATATCAATAGCGATGATCATCCCCGCCTTTGCCACTTTTGCGCCCTGTATTACGTTCAACCCTACACCACCCGTGCCCAGCACTACAACCGAAGCGCCCGGCTGCACTTTCGCGGCGTTCACTACCGAGCCATAACCCGTCATCACCCCGCAACTGATAATTGCCGATGCCGGAAAGCTCATTTTTTCCGATCGGTTCTTCACCACCGCTGATTCCTTTACCAAAGTATATTCCGATATCGTCCCAATATTAAATGAGCGGATGACGGGTGCGCCATTCTGAGTAGTTCCTTCTTTGTGGGCATGGCCGGGTGTATACCCGTTGCCACCCGCTGCCACCGGCGAGGCCACCTCGCAGATATGCTGATTACCCTGCAAACACTGGAAACATTTGCCGCAGTGCATGGCCCAATTGAGTATTACTTTATCGCCAACGGCAACGCTGGTTACATCACTACCCACCTTTTCAATAATACCAGCGCCTTCATGCCCAATGATCAGTTGCTTGCCCCAGCTTAGTGAGTCATGGTCGGTATGGCAAAGCCCGGCGGCCTTTACTTTTACCAGTACTTCATCGGCTGCAGGGTCGCTGATTTGTATCTCTTCTATTGAAAATTTGCCGTCGCCTTTGGTTATGGCGGCTTTACAGGTGATCATTATTTATTGAGTGATTGAGTGAGTTAGTGATTGAATATTTATTTCAACAGTTCCTTTTTCAGGTAGTTGGCACTTATGCTAATGCTTTTATCCCAATCCATCGCGAAGTTTTCCTGTTCAACAAAAGCATAATCAACACCGGCCAGTTTTTGGTAGCTGAATATTTTTTTAAAGTCGATGGTGCCCGTGCCTATTTCCGTGTTAATATTATTGTTGGATTTATCCATATCCTTCACATGTAGCAGCGAAAAACGCCCCGGATGCTGCTTGAACAGTTCTACAGGGTCGGCACCGCCGCGCACTATCCAGTAAATATCCATTTCCATTTTAACCAAGGCCGGGTCGGTATTGCTTAATAGCAATTCGTACCCATTTTTGCCGCCTCCCATGTCGGTAAATTCAAAATTATGATTATGGTAAGCAAGGTGCACGCCTACGGCTTTGGTAGCTTCACCGGCTTTGTTCATTTTATCGGCCAGTACTTTATAATCGTCTGCGGTTTTGCGATATTCTTCAAATATCCAGGGGATGACCACATATTTTTCGCCCAGGATATTGGCCACATCGGCAAAATGCTTCAGGTCGTCCAGGTCCTTTTCGCCGCCGATGTCAATACCGTATAGTCCGCTGGTGGTTATTAAGTTATTGGCATCGAGTATAGCTTTGAATGCTTTGGCATCCATGCCCCAGAATTTATCCTTACGGGTATAGCCATTGGGTTCAACATTGGTATAACCCGCCTGTGCCACTTTGGCAAGTACACCCGGCACATCTTTGGCAATCTGCTCGCGCACGGTGTATAGTTGCAAGCCCACTTTTTTATGAAGCTTCGGTAGTAATAAAGCAGGCTTTATCATTAGCCCCGCGCTTAGTAAACTGGCTTGCTGAATAAATTCCCGGCGATTGGTTTGCATAGTGTTTTGTTTTATCTTGTATTAATTCCCTCCCTTGGGAGGGGTGCGGCTGCCTTAGCGTAATGGCAGGGAGGGGTTAGTCGGCTAAACCCCTCCCTGCACCCTCCCAAGGGAGGGAATCGCACAGCCTTGGATTTTTTATATATTTCCCAGCTTAAACTCCTCCACCGCGTAATTAGCAGCCCTTGCCGTTAACGCCATGTAAGTAAGCGATGGGTTTTGGCAGGCCGTTGATGCCATTGCCGCGCCATCAGTTACAAAAACATTTTGCGCGTCCCAAACCTGGTTCCACTTGTTGAGTACCGATGTTTTGGGGTCGCGGCCCATGCGGGCTGTGCCCATCTCATGTATAGCGGAGCCCATGCTGTAACCTGAATCAAATTTAGCCGCGTCCTTTATACCTGCCGCGGTGAGCATTTCCATGGCATCATTCACCATATCTACGCGCATCTTCTTTTCATTATCTTTTATTTCGGCGTCGATGGCTAATACGGGGAGGCCCCATTTGTCTTTTTTGTTTTTATCAAGTGTTACTTTGTTCTCGTGGTAGGGCAGCGTTTCGCCAAAGGCGGCCATGCCGAATACCCATTTACCGGGTTCGCCTAAAGCATCCTTGTAGGCGCCGCCTATGTTCATTTCGGCAATATCGCGGCTCCAGCCTTCGCGGCTTGCCAAACCCTGGTAGCCGAAGCCGCGCAGGTAATCGCGTTTGTCGCCATTCAAATTTTGGAAACGGGGTACATAAACGCCGTTCGGCCTGCGGCCGAAGTAATAGCGGTCATCAAACCCTTCTACGGTTCCCCAGGCACCGGCGTTGTAGTGGTGGTCCATCAAATTATGGCCAAGCTCGCCGCTGCTGCTACCTAGTCCATCGGGCCAAACATCAGTGGCGGAGTTCATCAATACCCATGCACTATTCAGCGTGGAGGCATTGAGGAAAATCACCTTGGCATAATACTCATAAGTTTGGTTGGTTTGCGCGTCCAGCACTTCAACGCCGGTGGCTTTCTTTTTATCTTTATCGTACAAAATGCGGGTAACTATCGACCACGGTCTTAAGGTTAAATTCCCGGTTGCCACCGCCGCCGGTAAGGTAGACGATTGCGTACTGAAATATCCCCCGAAAGGGCAACCCAGCGCGCACTGGTTGCGGTATTGGCAGTGGTTACGCCCCGGCAAGGCTTTGGTTAGATTAGCCGTGCGGCCAATGATCATGCGCTGCGTTTTGTAATGGATGTTGATACCATCGGCTATATGCTGTTCGGCACAGTTCATGTCCATGGGCGGCAGAAACTCGCCGTCGGGTAGTTGGGGCAGGCCGTTCAGGGCGCCGCTGATGCCGGCATGTTTTTCTACATGGCTATACCAGGGGGCAATATCCTTGTACCGTATGGGCCAGTCGACCCCGATACCTTCTTTCGCGTTAGCCTCAAAGTCCAGATCGCTCCAGCGGTAGCTTTGCCGGCCCCACATTAACGAGCGACCACCAACATGATAGCCGCGGTACCAGTCGAAGCGCTTTACTTCAACATAAGGGCTGTCCTTATCGCTGGCCCAGTAATCCAGGTTGGTTTCGTTCAAAAAATAGTTTCGGCCAAGTACCGGGTAATCCTTGCTCATTTGCTGCGTGCGGCCGCCGCGGTGCGGGTATTCCCAGGGCGCTTTGGTGGCGTTTACATAATCCTTAATGTGCACAATGTTTCGGCCGCGCTCCAGCATTAATGTTTTAAGGCCGCCTTCGCACAGTTCCTTAGCCGCCCAGCCGCCGCTTATGCCCGAGCCTATCACAATAGCATCATAGGTGTTGTCTGCCATAATTTACTGGTTTATATGCGCGGTATAGTATACCCGCAGTATCGGCTAATTACGCTATACTTAGTTAGCAAAAGAAAGCGAAAATTGGCAAATAATTGGTTTATATTAATCGTATCAAAAATGATACTTGTTTATACATAGTTACAAAAAATAATGACAGATAGTTTCCGCCATTATTGTATTAATTTTTACATTGTTTGATGGCGGGAAGATGGTTTACATTTGATAGTATATTGAAATGCTTAATGTCGAATTATAATATCAATAAGTTTCGGTTTGATTTGGGCGTTGCCGCTGGTAGAAGCGGCCGGGCTGTACGCTCATACTGCACGGGCCTTAGGCGCGGGCCGGTATCCGCTGCCATCCCTAACGCGGGTTTGGTGATAAAGAAATTCTTTGCCGTAATTGTGTTATCAGGTTTGTTTACCTTAAACACCTTCGCCCAGCATAAAAAATCGACCGCCCGCCAAAGCGAGATCATTTACCACATTTTCCAGCGCAGTTTTTATGACAGTAATGGCGATGGCCACGGCGACCTGAACGGCATCTGCCAAAAGCTTGATTATTTGCAGCAGTTGGGCGTGACCGCTGTTTTGTTGACGCCTTTGTATGAATCGGTTTATTACCATAATTATTTCGCTACTGATTTTTATAAGATCGACCCGCGCTACGGCACCATGGCCGATTATGTAAAGCTGATAAAGGAACTGCACCGCCGCCACATGAAATTTTATATGGATATGGAAACGCAGTATGTGGCCAGCGACCATATCTGGTATCGTGACAGCCATAATAACCCGGCCTCGAAATACAGCGATTATATAGTGTATACCGATAAAACCAACAGTAAGGCTATCCCCATTGTAGGTTTTGTGACCGATTTTACCGGGTATGACGACATAACCCGCCGGTTGGTGATGGTGAACCTTGATAATAAGGAGGTACAAAAGTACAACTACAACTTCTTCAGGTTTTGGCTCGACCCCAACCATGATGGCAAATTTGACGATGGCGTTGATGGCTTCCGGCTTGACCATTGTATGGACAACCTGGATAACGCCAACCGGTTGCCGCATTTATTCGATACCTTTTGGCGGCCGTTATTAGGTAAACTAAGAGCGATAAACCCTAAAATAAGCATAGTTGCCGAGCAGGCGCAATGGGGCTCATTTGGGATAGATTATTTGAAAAATTCGGGTGTCGACCGTGTGTTTGGTTTCAGGCTGGCATTCGCGATCCGCAATTTTAAAAAGAAGGAACTGGAAAAAGTAGCCGATTCTACCTTTTTAAATAATCCACCGGGTACAAACCAGGTGGTTTTTTTGGAGAACCATGATTTTGAACGCTTCGCCAGCGCTGTAAAAAGCGATCCGGGTAAACTACGGGTGGGTGCTGCCCTTAACCTGCTGATGGGTGGCGTGCCATCTATTTATTACGGGCAGGAACTCGGTATGCTGGGCAAAGACAAAACCTATGGCGCTACCGATGCCAACCAGATACCCGACCGCCAGGCTTTTGAATGGTATAAAAGTGATGCCGGTAAAGGCATGGCCTATTGGTACAGGAACGGCCCCTGGTGGACGAAGGATAACACTGATACCCCAGATGACGGCATATCGTTACAGGAGGAGCGTAACAACCCCAATTCGCTGTGGAATTATTATAAAAAGATGATAGCCCTGCGCAAAAAAAATCCCGTTATTGATTATGGCACCTATAAAAACGTACCGAACAATAACGACAGCGTTTTTTCATTCGAACGTTATAGTGGTGATAAAAAAGTGGTAGTTGCGGTAAATTTATCAGGGGAACCACAAGATGTTGTTATTCAATCGGCAGGGATATTGAAAAATGTTTTTGGCAATGTGAAGCCTCAATCAAATTCGGCAGATATAAAAATCACTTTACCAGCTTACGGGGTTGCTGTTTGGAGCAAGGGGGATAAATCGCTTAATGTTAGTTTTACAAAAAACTAATCACCAGGCACTAATCTCCAATCACTATTTTTTCATTATGTTTAGCATATGAAATTTAACCCCCTAAAAATGATAAACAATAAAAAAAACTGGCACCAAAGGCATACAGAGGAAATGACCTTCGGCCAGCGGTTAGCTGATTCAGTAGCCACCGGCATGGGTTCATGGCGGTTTATTATTATCCAAACTTTAATAGTTGTACTATGGATGGCGCTTAACGTGGTTGCCATTGTTTACCACTGGGACCCATATCCCTATATTTTGTTGAACCTGCTTTTTTCAACCCAGGCCGCTTATGCCGCGCCCATTATCATGATGGCCCAAAACCGCCAGAACGAGCGCGACCGCGCTCAGGCCGATGAGGATTTCCGAACCAATGTGGAGGCTAAAAAAGAAATTGAGGAATTACAATTGCGCCTGAATGCTATCGAGATAGATAAACTCGACAAGATATTGGCCCTGCTTGAAAAAATGGATAAAAAGTAGAATCAAGAGTCAAGATGCAAGAATCAGGAAATTAATTTTTTTGCCCCGCCTCTTGATTCTTGACGCTTGCTTCTCATAAAAACCCTAACTTTGTCTTCATGAGCAGCACTGCTGAGGAATTTTTGGTTGCCAGTGAGGAAAAGGCATTCGACCCCGATCATCGCCGTATTATAAATTTTAATATAGGCAGGTATGACGCGGCGGTGAAACGTGGTTTATCACGGCTTATCAACCTCGAAACTGCCAAAAGAAAGGGCCATGTGATCAAGTGGAAGGTGATGGAGAACCTGGACAAGTTTTTGCCCGAGTTTGAAGCCAATTTTCAGCGGCGCGGCGGCAAGGTGATATGGGCCAACGATGCCGAGGAAGCCAACCGCGAGATACTCAACATCATACAAAAAGCAGGCGGCAAAACCGTTGTAAAATCGAAATCAATGGTTACCGAGGAAATTCAGTTGAATGAATTTCTTGAACATAACCATATCGAATCATTGGAAACCGACCTGGGCGAGTATATTGTGCAGTTGCTCGGCCAAAAGCCATACCATATTGTTACCCCGGCTATGCACCTGAGCAAAGAGGATATAGCCAAATTGTTCCATGAGCGTTTTGGTACGCCCATTGACGCTACACCCGACCAGGTTACCCAAAAGGCCCGTGAACTGCTGCGCGAAAAATACCTGCAGGCCGATATAGGTATTACCGGCGCCAACTTTTTAATTGCCGATACCGGTAGCATCGCCATCAGCGAAAATGAGGGCAACGCGCGTTTAAGCACGAGCTTCCCTAAAATACACATCGCTATTGTCGGTATCGAGAAGATCATCCCCTCAATGGCCGATCTTGACTTGTTCTGGCCCATGCTGGCCACACATGGCACCGGGCAAAATTTAACTGTTTACAACACCATTTTAAGCGGCCCGCGCCAGCAAACGGAAACCGATGGCCCCGAAGAAATGTACGTAATACTGCTTGATAATGGCCGTACTAACCTACTGGCGCAAAAAGAGCAACGACAGGGTTTATACTGCATCCGCTGCGGCGCTTGTTTAAATGCCTGCCCGGTGTATAAAAATATCGGCGGCCATGCTTACGCTACCGAATACAGCGGGCCCATAGGCTCTGTTATAACCCCGCATATGAAGGGCATGGAAGAGTTTAAACACCTGAGCTATGCCAGCAGCCTTTGCGGTAAATGCACGGAAGTTTGCCCGGTAAAGATCGATATACATAAAATGCTGCTCCTGAACCGCCGCGACGCGGTAAAGGAAGGAATAGTTTCCAAAAAAGAACGCTGGGGCTGGCAGGCCTGGAAAAAGGGCATGCTAAGCCGTAAGTTCGAGGATTATTTTAGCGGCAAAACCAAAAATTTCTTCATGAAGTTCCTCTTCAAAAAAACATGGGGCCATCTGCGCGAAATGCCAAAGGTTGCTGATAAATCGTTTACTAAACAGTGGCAGGAGAGGGAAAAGTAAGCAGTGGGCAGTTTTCAGTTGGCAGCAAGCTAAGAGTTAGCTTGAGCTATTATTTCAAACTGAAAACGGGCAACTGAAAACCATACCTCAATGCGCATTCCCAAATCCAAATTCCTTATAAGTATTCGGCAGTTCGTTATTACTGCTAAAGGCAAAAGTGAATGTGGCACGCCAGCTCTCAAAATCGGCCACTTTATTGTCTTTTAGTTGTTCGGTATGCGCAGAGCTTAAAGCGTATATACCTTCGCGGCTCAGCTTAAAATAAATAAGGCCCGATGCATCGCTACTCAGTTTTTGCGGAAAGATATTGCCCCCTACTGTTTTAACGGTTAGCGTTACCCCGGCGTTCGCTAAAGGCTTACCTTTAAAAAGCACTACGGCGCTAATATCATCGCCATAATTAAACTTATACGGGTTTTGCTTTAATACTATCTCGTAATCCTGGTTAAGGGGCTTATCGAAAATATTACCTTTTTCTTTTTCAACTTCAACCAGGGTTTTCATGCAACTGGTAAACTTTTCTTTGTAAAAAAGCTGGTTACTGCTTTTTACCTTGTCGGCAATATTATCAGGGTCGTTGGCATCAAGGGTACGTAAAAACTTACTGCGGGTCATTTCACTTGGGGGCGGATTGGTGGTCATGCTGGCCATCAGCAGCCCTTCCTCGTTTGTAGTTACCCTCACTATGGGTGCAATGCTGTCAATAACAACAGCTGTTGGTTTCAGATCGGATTTTTTCTTTCCTTCGTACAAGTTGAACTCGCTGGTTTTATCGGCCTGGTATTTAACATCGGTTTGTTTGGTGAAGTCGTCATTGGTGCTCATCAAATGCAGGTTCAGCTTATCTCCTTTTTGCAGGTAAAACTTTTCGGGCATTAAATAATAACTTTGGGCATGAGCTGCAAAAGCCGCCACCACCAATACTATCGAAAAAAACAGGTGCTTAGTCCTCATGGTATAAAGAATTGAATTGTAAACATACAAAGTTTTAAAAACATCAGTAGTTTAGCTATATGAATTTCGACCGAAAAAACCTCAATAATGACGTTTTAATCGCTTTTTACAGGAAATTGTTACTTCCGAGGCTGATCGAAGAGAAGATGCTGATCCTTTTGCGGCAGGGGCGAATAGGCAAATGGTTCTCGGGCATCGGGCAGGAAGCGATAGCAGTGGGCTGTACCCTGGCTTTAAATACTGATGAATATATTTTACCCATGCACCGCAACCTGGGGGTTTTTACCTCGCGCGATATTCCGCTCTCGCGGCTAATGGCGCAATGGCAGGGCAAGCCTTCGGGGTTTACCAAGGGTCGCGACAGGTCGTTCCATTTCGGCACGCAGCAATATAAAATTTTAGGCATGATATCGCACCTGGGGCCTCAACTGGCGCTGGCGGATGGTATCGCATTAGCAGATGTTTTAAACCAAAGAAAAAGAGTTACGCTGGTTTTTACCGGCGAAGGCGCAACGAGTGAGGGCGATTTTCATGAGGCGCTGAATGTGGCAGCCGTATGGAACCTGCCTGTTATTTTTATAATAGAGAACAATGGCTATGGGCTCTCCACCCCGGTTTCGGAACAATATGCCTGTAAACGGTTAGTGGATAAAGCTATAGGCTACGGCATGGAAGGGCGCCGTATAGATGGCAATAATTTGCTCGAGGTTTATCATACCATTCATTCCATAGCCGAGGGTATGCGTTATAACCCGCGCCCCGTTTTGGTGGAATGTATGACCTTTAGAATGCGCGGGCATGAAGAAGCATCGGGCACAAAATATGTTCCCGGGCATTTATTTGAAGAATGGAGGGCGAAAGACCCCATAGCCAATTTTGAGAAATTTTTACTGGATGAACAGGTGCTACGCCCCGAATGGCCGCAGATAATGAAGGCCGATTTTGGAAAAATGATAGACGCCGAAATTGAAAAGGCGTTTAGTGAGCCCGATATTGTGCCCAATATAGCTACTGAGGTAGCCGACATGTACAAGCCATACAGCCCGCCTGCTTTACCACAGCCTGCAACATTAACCAAACGGAGATATATTGATGCCATAAGCGATGCACTGCGTTTAAGTATGCGTAAGTATGAGAACCTGGTGATTATGGGGCAGGATATTGCCGAATATGGCGGCGCTTTTAAAATAACCCAGGGCTTTGTTGAAGAATTTGGCAAGGGCCGTGTAAGGAACACGCCCATTTGCGAATCGGCCATTGTTGGCGCGGGGATGGGTTTGGCAATAAACGGCGGCAAGGCTGTAGTTGAAATGCAGTTTGCCGATTTTGTGAGCAGCGGGTTTAACCAGGTGGTAAACAACCTGGCCAAAACCTATTACCGCTGGGGGCAAAATGTGGATGTGGTAGTGCGTATGCCAACAGGCGGGGGCACCTCTGCCGGGCCGTTCCATTCGCAAAGTAACGAGGCGTGGTTCACAAAAACGCCGGGATTGAAAGTGGTTTACCCTGCCACCCCTGCCGATGCCAAAGGCCTGCTGATGGCCGCTATTGCCGACCCGAACCCGGTAATGTATTTTGAGCATAAATACTTATACCGCAGCAATACCGATGATGTACCCGATGGCGAATACTATGTAGAGATAGGCAAAGCGAAAGTGGTGAAGGAAGGCACAAAGGCCAGCATTATCACTTATGGATTAGGCCTGCATTGGGCGCTGGAATATGTGGCAAACCACCCGGATATATCAGTTGAAATTATCGACCTGCGCAGCCTGCAGCCCTGGGATAAGGAGGCTGTTGAGGCTAGCGTAAAAAAGACCGGCCGCGTTTTAATTTTGCATGAAGACACCCTAACCAGCGGTTTTGGCGGCGAAATTGCCGCGCATATTGCTGAACATTGCTTTAGTTATTTGGATGCCCCGGTTATGCGCTGCGCCAGCCTGGATACCGCCATCCCAATGAACAAGGACCTCGAAGACCAGTTTATGGCCAAAGCAAGGCTGGAAGAAAGAATGGAGAAACTTTTGAATTACTAATTCGATAAGATAATACCGAACACTGAATTTTGAATATCGAATAATGAAGGAAACTTCGATATTGGATATTCAGAATCCGTTATTCAATATTATTTTTTCCCCTTAACGATCCCCGCTACCCGGCTGGTGTTATCCTTCACAAATGTTTCCCATCCCGAATAGGATTTTTTAGCGCCAGCGCTGCCTTTACCTGTGGTTATTTTTTGGAACGAATGGCAAACGGCAACCGCCAAGCCGTCTGTAGCGTCTAAAAATTCGGGCGTTTCTTTAAAGCTTAACAGGCGTTGCACCATGGCGGCAACCTGCTCTTTGGTGGCGTTACCATTGCCGGTTATCGACTGTTTTATCTTGCGCGGCGAGTATTCCGTTATTTCCACATTTCGCGATAGTGCCGCTGCCATGGCCACCCCCTGCGCACGGCCCAGCTTTAACATCACTTGTATATTCTTGCCGTAAAATGGCGCTTCAATAGCCAGGCAATCGGGGTGATAGTTATCAATAAGGGCAACCGTCTTTTCAAATATGCGCTGTAGTTTCAGCATGTGGTCGTCAAGGTTATCCATCTTCACAATGCCCAGGCTTATCAGTTCTATTTTTGAACCGGTTTCTTTTACCAGTCCATAACCCATCACCGCTGTGCCGGGGTCGATGCCTAAAATTATTCGTTCTTTTTGGATGGTGGTTTGCTGCATAATAATTAACAGGCTAAGTTAACTAATCACGGCTTACTATGGCTCAGCAAAGCCATATATTCTTCACGGCTTATCATTTCCGCACCCATTGATGCCAAATGTTCGGTGTATACCTGGCAGTCTATTAAATTATATCTCCCCGACTCACATAACCAAACCAAAGCGGCTTTCGATGCATTACTTACCCTGCTGAACATGCTTTCACCGCAAAAAACCGAGTTTACCTGCACGCCGTAAAAGCCACCCACTAATTCATCCTGTTCCCAAACTTCAACCGAATGCGCATGTCCCGATCGGTGCAGCTGCCTGTAAGCGGCTTTCATGTCGTCATTTATCCAGGTGCCATCCTGCCCGGGCCGTTCAGCGCTTGAACAGGCCTCTATTACGTCATAAAAACATTGATTGGCGGTAACGATAAACTTGCCTGAGCGTAACACCTGCCGCATACTTTTCGAGATTTTCAGCCTTTCAGGATAAAGCACGAACCGCTCATGCGGCGAATACCACAAAATAGGCTCACCGGCACTGTACCAGGGGAATATGCCATTATGATATGCGAGCAGCAACCGATCAACCGACAAGTCGCCGCCAACAGCCAGCAGGCCATCGTCTTCGGCCAGTGCCGGGCTGGGGAAAAGTAAACGCTCATCAAGCCTGAATATCATCAGGAGCAAATTTACGCCTTCTTGCGTATCACCAGCTTTTTATTCTGTGCTTTTGCAACCGCGTCAAGGTATTGCTGCAGTTCGTTATACTTAGCAGCAGGAATAACATGGTTAGTTAAAGTAAACTTGGCTGTGGCAGTTACCTGGTTTTTCGCCGTATCGTAAACATATTTAATATCGTAATTGCCATAGGTGAATTTCAATGTTTGGTTTACTGGCAATGTTTCTATTTCAAAGCCTTTAGGCAGGTCGATGGTGGTGACACAGGTTTTTTGCATTGGCGTTTCAAAAAAGTAATCGCTTTTCCGATTTTCTTCAATCGGAACCGTAAATGCACACAAATCAAACACATGCGGGTGATAAAACTGTTTGTCGCCTGTCATTATATCGCAAAACTTATCATATTCCAGATTAAGATCTACTTCCTTTACACCACTATTGTCCGCACCCGGGTTATAGTCAAAAGCCGATGGCTGCTTTATATTCAACATGTGCATTATATATTCTTTTTGCTCATCAGTTTTTAAATACGGCAGATGTTCAACGTATTCATCACGGTACACACCTGAGCATAGTATTTTCACCTGCGCTTTTGCCCCTCCATCCGAATCGATAGCTAAATGCACCTCGCTGTTAAACTGATTTGCCTGGGCGGTACTTTTGGGTGTGTTAATTAGTACCCCTCCGTTTTCAGTAATAAGCAGTGCGTTGCGGTTTTCGGTAAACGGGCCCAATGTTCCGAATGGCTCCGTTGTACTTGTACAATCAAGCCAGGTAGTATCATTCTTAAACGGGATACATAATATCTCATGGTTAAAATGGTTATCCGGGAACGATGGATCACTGGGTTGAGCGTTAAACCCGGCGCCAATTACAGCCCAGCATGATGGTATATTTACAGCCTTAAGCAAAGCATACATATAATTAGCCAAAGCCTTACAATCGCCGTATTTTTTGCTGTCTACAAAATTGGCATCAAAAGGCTTCCAGCCGCCAATGCCTAACTGTATGCTAACATAACGTGTGTTTTTTTGCAGATACTCATATAAAAACTTTGCTTTGGCTTTATCCGTTTTGATCGTATCGGTCATTTTCTTTATTTCAGCTGCCCGTTCAGGGTTTAAGGTGCATACATCTTTATTTAAGCCATATACCCATTTGCCATAGTTTTGCCATGAACTTATATCCCCTGGATAGCCATCGCAATTAAACGCATTGGTTCCAAATAAAACCGATGGAAGAATTGTCCACTTTTCAGAGCCATCTTCTTTTTTTATAGCCCTTAAATTATTTACGTGCCAAATGTATGTTTCTACACCGTCAGTAGTAACTTTTATCGGGTTTAATGCTATGTTTTTGTATTTGAACCTGAAACCGATCTCGGGCTTTGCCGAAACCTTATATGTTTCTTGTTGTACAGATTGTTCAATATGTTGTATATCCCAATCGTCCATGCTTATGAAGCTGCTTAAAGTCTCTTCATAGCTAATATCAATAGTTGTAGGGTAAGTTGCAACCGCATATTCTAATTGCAAAAAACGCTCATCGGTTACCATTGTTGAATTATCGATAGCGGCACCATCATACATATCGCTTTTATGGTACTTTTTTAGCGGCAGGCCTTCGGCGTTATAGCCCTGGATTGTTATACTGCTGTAGGTGTCATATTTTCGGTTGTAGCCAAATCCTACCACTGCTTCATGATCACCTTTCTCATTTAAGATAGTTACTATTTTATGATGCTTTATAACGGCTTCGCCCGGTCCTTTTATAACCACCTCATCGCTTAAATAACGAACAACAGAGTTCGCGTCATTCTTTAACGAATCAGGTATAGCTGATGCTAAATAAACATCCTTTGGCAGGTCTTTATCCTGGCCGAAACTATGTGCTGCCGCTAAAAAATATATGGCACCTATCAACAAAAATTGCGCGGGATATTTAAAAGTAAATTTCATTATGATTTTTTAAGTACTACCTGTTCATTTAGCATTTCATACAGTTTTTTATAAAACTCATGAAAGTCAGGGTATTCATCTTTAAAATAAATAGTTTTTTTATGGTTGATAACATATCTTACGGTTAAGGTGCCATCTTGTTCAATAATGCTTCGCCTGAAGATAATACTGGCATCGGGCGTGCTCATGGTTATGTTTTTTGGTAAAGCATCAACTTTATACCCGGGCGGCAATTTAAAAACGCCATTGAGTACCATGTTGTCGCGATAGCCAAAATCAATATCTGTAAAACGAGCTCCACTTAAAAACGGGTTTTTATTAAGCCCCGTAAGCTGGTTAGGATTAAAGTAGATATAATTATCATCAGATACGGCAAGGTCAAGGCTAAAATCAACATTTTGCACCAATGGCAAACTATCAACAGTTAAATTGTCCATTTTAAATGCCGTTATTTTCAAATTATTATCATCATTTTTTAAATTACTGGTGTATTTTTTTTCATCCTCTGCCGCGTAATCTTCGAGGCCTTTTATACGATTATACGTATAATTGCTTATTTGAGCCGTGCCTTCCATTTTATTGCTGGCTTTTATTTCAGCGTTTAAATAAATTGATTTTATTGCCGGGTCATCGGTCCCCATAAAAACCATTTTATAATCCTTGTTATCTTCATCTACACTTAAACCAAATGTATTTAACTGATCATAAGGTATTACATTAAATATATTGTATTTATTGCTTGCATCAAGTACATAATTTTTTGCACTGTCAACTGGTATATATACTACAGTTTTATTAAAACCAAGCGGATCGGCATTAACGGGGCTTAGTTTGCCATTATTTTTCGTACTCACAACCATTGGCATAGCCCGGATGCCCGACTTTTTAAGCAAATGGTAAAGTATGAGGTTTATTTCGGCCGAGTTGCCGGTTTTAGCATTCCATGCCCTAACCGTACCATCTTTAGTGTCAAACCTTATAATTTTGTTCCACTTCATAGTGTTTTTCACTGTATCAAAAATATAAGCTATTTTTTCATCATCGTTCTTTAAAGTTTTGGCGTGTTTAATTATAACATTTTCGCCCGACAAGCCCAGGTCCATGTCGCCGCCAAAATTTTCGTATTTCACTAATGCTTCTCCAATTTTTGGCCAGGTATTAAATGAAGTATTGTTCATATCCACATACTCCATGCGCTGTAAATTATCCTGGCGTGAGGTCATGTAAGGTTCATCGGTCAACGAGGGCACGTTAGCAAGCGCCCTTGTTTGTCTTATATCGGTGGCATCGCCTTCACTTTTAGCATAAGGAAGCGATACATGCGGTATCAGCCTAAATTGCGAAAGAGCTGAAAAATTGGTTTGCAATTCGCTGTATCGTGTAGGAAAGTTGCTTTGAAAATACCATACTTTTTGATAATATTCCCTATATTCAAACTCAATTATTGAGCCTGGTTTTATATTCGGCATAGCAAATGTAATGGCCGAGATAAAGAGATTTATCCGTTCATTATATATAAATTTTTTGTCTAAAGGTGTAGCCACCATTTTCCCGTTTTCAAGATTAACAGTTTCGGCCTTAAGCCCGGCTATTCCTGCTTGTCCACCATAGCTAAAATATTCCAGGCGTACAGTTCCTGCGCTTTTTCCCTGATCATTAAATATCTTAATTCTTGTATGGCGTTCCATATCTAAGCCGCCGTTAGCGGTCATAATGCCAACATCAAAAAGCACTTCTGCACCTGCATTTTTCTCAAAATCGCATCCTTTCATTTCAAGGTCTGCCATATCAATTTTGCCATAAGGCTGATAGTTTGGCACTATTTGTTGCCCTTTAATAGAAAAATTAACTAAGCAGCAGGCTAAAAAAATATATACCTTCTTCATGTTTGAGTAAGCAAATAAGTGATATTATCCTTTCTTTAACACTATCTGTTCATTCAGCATCTCGTACATTCTCTTGAAAAATTCATGAAAATCAGGATAGTTCTCTTTAAAATAAATACTTTTTTGATAGCTGATGGTATAGCGTACTGCAATTGAACCATCCTGTTCACCAACAATACGTCTGAAGGTTATGCTATGATCGGGCATAGTCATGCTTATGCTTTTCGGCAATGCATCAATCTTAAAACCTGCGGGTATTTTATAAACACCACTTATTGCCAAATTATCAAGGCAGCCAAAGTCAATATCAGTATGGCGGTTTTCGCTTAAAAAAGGATTGCTGTGTAATGAGGTGAACAGATTGGGGTTAAAATAAATATAATTATCATCAGTGCCGGTGAGATCAAGATTGAAATTAACATCCTGTACAAGCGGCAAGGTATCCACATCCATATTTTCCATTTTTATTGATGATATTTTTAAATTATTGTTATCATCCCTTAAATAGTCAATATATTTTTTTTCACCGTCGGTTTTATACTTATCTAACCTATTTATGCGGTTATAACTAAAGCTGCTCAATTGCGCTGTGCCGGCTATTTTGCCATCGGGTTTTATTTCAGCATCAATGTATACGGCTTGTCTTACAGGGTCTGTTTTATCAACAAAAAGCAGGTCGTATGATTTTTTATCCATGTTTAGGTACAAGCCATACGCGTTTAATAACTCAAATGGCGTTTCATTATACATGTTATATTTTCCCGAAGCATCAAGTATATATCTTTTTGTGCTGTCAACCGGTATATACACTACAGCACGGTTAAATTGAGCTAATGATGTATACGTAATATTTACCCTTCCGTTGTCGCGTGTGCTCACAACCATGGGCAGCGCTTCAATCCCCGATTTTTTAAGTAAATGATACAATATCAGGTTTATTTCGGTTGCGGTACCTGTTTTTTTATTCCACGCTTCAGATGTGCCGTCTAAAGTGTACCATTCATCCATACCATTCCATTTCATGGTGTTCTTAACCGTATTAAACAGGTAAGCTATTTTTGCATCATCGGTTTTTAATGCTTTTGCCGATGTTATAATGGCTTCTTCACCAGTTAATTTTCTTTTTAGCTGCTTGCCGAAATCCTCGTCATCAGCCAGTTCGCCCCCAACTTTTGCCCAGGTATCTGATATATTATGCACAAAACCATAGGGCGGTCTAAACGAAGTTAGGTGAAAACTTATCGACTCTAAATTGTCATAGCTCGAACGCATATATGTTTCATCAGATAGCGATGGTATATTAACTAAAGCCAGCTTTTTTGCTTCAATACTATAGCTTACGGCATCTGAGCCAGATCCTATCGTCGCCGATTCGGATTTGGTTTCGTTTATTGCAAATGGGAAAAGAGTATGCGTTTGCCTTGAAAAGTAAAAATATTCAGGAATGTGCGTATAAAATTCGCTATATCGAACCGGCGCTTTTGTACTTTGAAAATACCAGGCGGGTATAGTAACCACTTGCGTGCTGTTCCAGCTGTACTTATATTCTATTATCGAGCCTGGCTTTACATTCGGCATTGAAAATACAATGGCACTGGTGTATTTATCAATAACCTGTGTAAATATCTGTTTTTTATCAAGCTTGGTTATTTCTTGTTTGCCATCAGCTAAATTTATTGTTTCGGCCTGTATACCTGTTATATATTCGTCGCGGTTAAAACTATGAAATGGTATGCGTATGTTGGCCTCATCCTTTCCATTGTCGTTAAAAATTTTAATGCGTTTATGGCAATCCATAACTACATTAAAAGACTGGTCGTAATACAGTTCGCCCTTATTTATCAAGATCTCAGAATTTGCGTCTTTTTCAAAATCACATGCTTTCATTTCCAGGTCGGCCTGGTCAATTTTGCCATAAGCTTGGTCGGTAGGTATCGGAGCTGCGGTTTGTTGCGCTTTAACAGAAAATGTAATAGCACAAAGGGCTAACAGGGGTAAAAATTTATTCATTGCATTAAGGTTTAATCGGCACTAATATAAACGAAAAAAATATTTTTTTGAACATTTTTTCCGTGGTATGCTGAAATATAAATTGCAGGCTGGGTTTTTAAGAATGTAATATAAGAGTATTGCCATTAACCCGACATAAATAATAGTCACTCCCGGGATAAAGTGAGAATATTATTTAAGCTAATTTTTGTAGCCGTATTGTAATAAATCGCTTACAGGTTTAGCTATTTAGCTTACAAAATTATACATTAGCCCAACAAACTATGTTACCCATATAAAAAACGCATTTACAGTACAATAATGGTGCGTTTTTTGAGTATATATACATTGTTAGTTACATTAAACTATTATCATAATTATTAGTCAAAAAAACTGTAATACCCCGCAGCATAAGGTGTTCTTGAAATTAAATTATTTATCATCATGAAAAAGATATTTAAATATCTGTCAGTAACCGCGTTTAGCGGTGTCTTAGTTTTGTCGTTAGCCGGTATGGCTAATGCACAACATCATCCGGGTGGCGGTGGCGGCGGCGGTTCAGCACCTGCTCCACAGCGTTCAGCACCTGTGCCATCCGTGCAACAATCAAGGCCTGCTCCGCAAAGCTATTCAAGGCCATCCGAGTCAAGACCGTCCCCGTCAAGGCCATCCGCCTCACAAAACTTTTCAAGGTCATCGGGTCCGCGTACTTCAGGTACAGTACGTGCAGGCAATAGCTTTAACGGCCAGCGCTATATACAGCGTAACGGGGTAACACAACGGGTTTATTCAGGCGGCCACAATGGTTTGGGCTTACGAGGCACAAACGGGGTTACAGCCCACAGCTATCGCTCTTACCAGGGTTCGGTGTACGGCCATAACCATCCCGGTTATTCGGGCGGTGTACGTGCAGGCTATCTGCCAGGCCATGCTTATTATCATTATAACCGCGGGTATTATGGTTCATACTATTACCCAAGGCTTGGGTTTAGCGTAGGGTTTTTACCTTACGGTTATTATCCATTCTATTTTGGTGATTACCAGTATTTTTACAGCGGCGGTTTGTTTTATCAATATGATAACGATCAGTACACGGTTGTTGAACCGCCTGTAGGCGCTGAAATAAAAACGTTGCCTTCTGACGCGCAATCTATCGTAATAAACGGTCAGCAATATTATGAGGTAAATGGTGTTTATTACGAACCTATTACTAAAGATGATGGCACGCTAAGCTACCAGGTTGCCGGTAAGGATGGCGAACTGAATACTGATGGTGGCGATCAGAGCGTTGATAACGGCCCTCCGCCGCCACAAATAGGCGATATTGTTAGCCAGCTACCACCAAACTGCCGTAAAATAAGCATTAATGGCGAAAAACTGTACCTGTCCGAAGATGGCGTTTACTATAAGGCACAGTTAGACCAGGACAATAATAAAGTGTACAAAATTGTAGGCCTTCCGGCTGATGACGATCAAAGCCAGCCTGACCAGGATGGTAATTAATACTGCAATTAGTTAATATTTATAAAGGGCGAAACTTAATAGTTTTGCCCTTTCTTTTTTAACCATTAACAGTGCAATAATTATTAATTCTCCTGTTAACCTTCAAACCCCCGTTTATTATAAGTATCTTTATACAAATCCTGTAAACATATGGTTCTGTTCTCACGAAGAAATTTGCATTATTCCGACTATAAATGGAGCATTTACCCACACAACGACCCCCGCGTTTATGGTAAACCCGACGGAACATCATTCGAAAGGACAGAAGGCAACGAGGTGGTTTACCTTATTAACCGGTTAATGCTACTTTGGGATTACCGCTTTGCCAACACCGGCAATAAGATAGAAAAATTGATACATGATAAACTCCCTGCCGATGTACTCTTGCAGGAAGATGTTCAAAAATGGGTAAAGCTTAACCTCGAGTTTTAACCTCAAACCTACTACCAAAAAACAATTGTTATAACAACACTTATCTATTCCATATTTTTTTTTAGATTTGCCGCATAATTATTCAGCTTTGCAACTGCATTGTAAAAAGCCTGTTAATAATTATATCCTCAAAACAAAACTGCCTCTATTACTATTCTTAAATTGTTTATTTGCTGCGGCATAAATAATATAATTAATAACAATTATTTATTATTAAAAATATGATATTTGGGCGTCACAAATTATCCGGTTGTTATAATTAGGCCGGTCAACCTGTTCTAAATGAAAAAAACATCTTCCGCTGCAAAAATTCTTTCAATTGATATTGGCGGCTCACACATTAAGGCCACTATCCTTAACAGGGAAGGCGAACTCCAGATGGATTATGATAAGATAGCTACGCCCATGCCATCTACCCCCGAAAATTTGATCGACGCCACAAAAAAGCTGGTGAAAGAGTTTCCTTCATATGATTGTATTTCGGTAGGTTTCCCCGGCTATGTAAAAAATGGCGTAATAAAAACCGCACCCAACCTGGGTAACGATGCCTGGAAAAATTTTGATCTGGCCACGAATCTGGGCGAAAAGCTTGGCGCACCTGCCAAAGTAGTAAATGATGCCGATATGCAGGGCTTAGGTGTTGTTGACGGGAAGGGCTTTGAAATGGTGATCACACTTGGTACAGGCTTCGGCACTGCTTTTTTACTCGACGGCCATTTATTACCACATTTAGAAATATCGCACCTGCCCATAAAAAAAGGTGATTATGACGATTACATAGGCGAACGTGCGCTTGAAAAAGAAGGTAAAGAAAAATGGAACAAGCGTATGGAAAAGGTTTTTGAAATATTAAAAACCGTATTTAATTACGATACTTTATATATAGGCGGGGGCAATGCCCGCAAAATAAATTTTAAGCTTGATGATAACATGAAGCTGGTAACCAACGAGGATGGGATAAAGGGAGGCGCACGCTTATGGACAATAGATGAGTTACCCGAAACAGCGGTTCCAACAGCCAAATCAACAAAAAAATAATCCCGATCATTACAATACAACAATATAAAAATGGATACTACAACAGAAAGCATAGAACAATTAGGTATTGATACCGTACGTGTGTTATCAGCCGATGCCGTTCAAAAAGCAAACTCGGGCCACCCTGGTACAGCAATGGCGCTTGCCCCAATGGGCCATGTACTTTGGACACAGTTTTTAAATTATAACCCCAAAAACCCGCATTGGGCAAACCGCGACAGGTTCATCCTTTCGTGTGGCCACGCGTGTATATTGCAATACAGCTTTTTGTACCTTACCGGCTATGACCTTAGCCTCGACGATATTAAAAACTTCCGCCAGTTAAACAGCAAAACCGCCGGCCACCCCGAATATGGCTTGTGCCCTGGTATTGATGTAACCACCGGCCCGTTGGGCCAGGGTTTTGCAAACGGTGTAGGTTTTGCCATTGCCCAAAAACATTTGGCTGCCCGCTATAATAAACCGGGTTTTGATATTTTTAATTACCATGTATATGCTATTTGCAGCGATGGTGATTTGATGGAAGGCGTTACTTCTGAAGCCGCTTCACTGGCAGGCCACCTGGAACTGGGTAACATTATTTATTTATACGATAATAACCACATTTCAATAGAAGGGGCTACCGATATTACTTTTAACGAAGATGTAAGCGCACGTTTCCGTTCTTATGGCTGGCACGTGCAGGACCTGCCCGATGTTAATGATACGCATGCCTTGCAATTGGCTATAACCAATGCCAAAGCCGAAACACAAAAACCATCGTTAATAAACGTACGTTCGCTTATTGCTTATGGCAGCCCTAATAAATCGGGCACAGCCGGTTCACACGGGTCGCCGCTGGGTGCCGATGAGGTGAAACTGGTTAAGAAATTCTTTGGCTTCGACCCTGATAAATCATTCGATGTACCAAAAGAGGTACTGGAATATTACCACAAAGCAGGCGAAAAAGGCGTTGGCACTGAAGAAAAATGGAATAAATTATTCGCTGATTATAAAGCGCAATTCCCTGAACTGGCCGAAGAGTATGAATTAGCGGTTGCAGGCAAATTACCAAAAGGCTGGGACGAGAACCTGCCTGTATTTAAAGCGTCCGACCCAAAAGTGGCAACACGTGTGGCATCGGGCAAGGCGTTAAATGCTTTAGCAGAAAAAATTCCTTATTTAATAGGCGGCGCAGCCGATCTGGCCCCATCAACCGAAACCAATTTAAAAAATTACGATTCGTTCACATCTGAAAACCGTAGTGGGCGTAACTTCCACTTTGGTATCCGCGAACATGCTATGGGTTCGGCCTTAAACGGTATGGCCTTAACAGCAGGTGTTATTCCTTTCGGTGCAACGTTCCTTATCTTTTCTGAATATATGCGCCCGCCGATCCGTTTGGCGTCTATCATGAAGATAAGCCCTGTATTTGTTTATACGCACGACAGTATTGGCCTGGGCGAAGATGGTACCACCCACCAGCCGGTTGAACAATTGGCGTCGTTGCGCTCCATACCACGTATTACTGTTATCCGCCCTGCCGATGCTAACGAAACCGTACAGGCGTGGAAAGTAGCGGTTCAACATAAAGATGGCCCAGTAGTATTGGTATTAACCCGCCAGGGGCTGCCTATTATCGACCAGGATAAATACGCTAAAGCTACTAACCTTGAAAAAGGCGCTTATGTATTATCCGAAGCCAGCAAAAACCCCGACCTGATATTAATGGCAACCGGCTCAGAAGTAGCATTAATTTTGGATGCGCAGGCAAAACTGGAAGCTGATGGTATATCAACCCGCGTGGTAAGTATGCCAAGCTGGGAAATGTTTGAAAAACAAAGCGCTGCTTATAAAGAGTCAGTATTTCCTAAAGCATACCGTAAACGTTTAGCAGTTGAAATGGCTTCGCCAATGGGTTGGCTTAAATATACAACCGATGAAGGCGATATGCTTGGAATGGAAACCTTCGGCGAATCAGCACCTGCCGATGACCTGTACAAACACTTTGGTTTTACAGTTGATAACGTAGTAAAAAGGGCGAAAGCATTGTTATAGATATTGATATCAAGTAGCAAGTATCAAGACAGTATTAATAACTGTAATGATACTTGCTTAATTCTAAAGAATCTTGATACTTGGTACTAACTACTTGATACTCAAAAAATGATTTTTCAAAGCGACATACTTACCAGTCTCGAATGGTCGGCTGCCATCATTAACCTTGAAGAAAAACAAAAGGTTGGCGCTGAAATAGCCTCGAAGGTGAAGAATGGCGATGTATTGGGCGTCGGCTCAGGTTCGACCGTTTATGTGGCGTTATTGGCTATCGCGAAAAGAATAAAGGAAGAAAAGCTGAATGTAAAAGCGATTCCCACTTCTATCGAAATATCAATGTTTTGCGCTAAGCTGGGTATACCTTTAACAACGCTATACGAAAACAAACCCGACTGGCTGTTCGACGGCGCCGATGAGGTAGACCCGGACAAGAGTTTGATAAAAGGCCGTGGTGGGGCAATGTTTAAGGAAAAACTGCTTATTGCTTCGAGCCCGGTTAATTATATTATTGTTGATGATAGCAAGCTGGTGCAAAAATTGGGGACTAACTTCCCGGTGCCTGTCGAGGTTTTTCCACCCGCTTTGTTGCATGTGGAAGAAGGGTTGAAAAAGATAGGCGCTACAAGCCTGTTATTAAGGCCTGCAAAAGGTAAGGACGGCCCGGTAATTACCGAAAATGGTAACCTGGTACTCGATGCTCATTTTGATAATATTGACAAGGGCATGGAAGTAAAGATAAAATCTATAACCGGGGTAATAGAAAGTGGTTTATTTATAAATTATAATGTGGAAATAATAAAGGCATAAGCCCTACCCAAACCCTCCCCGGTAGGGAGGGCTTTTAAAAAGCGCGAAGCTTAAAAGTCTCCCCTGCCGGGGGAGATTTAGAGGGGGCTGAGCTGATTAAATAAATTACTATATAATGATACAGTGGTTTTAATACCGCCGTAGATTTGCACAACATCTAACCAAAAACGAATATTTAAAAAGTAAAATAATGGCAACTAATAAAGTAAAAGAAATTCACAGTTTTGGTCAAAGCATCTGGCTGGATTTTATCGACCGCGACATCATCGCATCGGGTAAACTAAAAAAACTGATAGATGTAGAAGGTATAAGGGGTGTTACCTCTAATCCGGCGATTTTCGAGAAAGCGATTACCAGCAGCTCTGATTATGACCAGGAAATAAGCGAATCATCAAAAGACGGTAAAAGCAATGAAGATATATTTTTCAGCATTGCCATAACCGATATTCAAAATGCCGCAAAATTATTTGAAGATGTTTATAATGAAGGTGAAGTTGGTGCTGATGGCTATGTAAGCCTGGAGGTATCGCCGTTCCTGGCATTAAAAACTGAAGAAACTGCAGCCCAGGCCGAAAAACTTTGGAAACAGGTTGACCGCAAAAACGTAATGATAAAAATTCCTGGTACAAAACCAGGATTAGCTGCAATCCGTCAGTCTATTGCTAAGGGCATCAACATAAATGTTACCCTACTTTTTGGCTTACCACGTTATGAGGAAGTAGCCGAAGCATATATCGCCGGATTAGAAGACCACCTGGCAGCAGGACATAAAATAGGGCACATTTCATCGGTAGCCAGCTTCTTTTTAAGCCGTATTGATGTTTTGGTTGACCCAATGCTGGATGAAAAAGGCTTAGGCGACCTTAAAGGCGAAGTAGCCATTGCATCAGCAAAAAAAGCTTACGAAATATACAAAAGGATATTCAGCGGCCCGCGCTGGGAAAAACTGGCTGCACAGGGCGCAAAACCACAGCGTTTGCTTTGGGCAAGTACCAGCAGCAAAAACCCTGCATTTAAAGATACCAAATATGTTGAGGCACTAATAGGCCCTGATACTGTTGATACCGTTCCGTTGGAAACCATTGAAGCGTTTGCCGATCACGGTATTGCCGCCAATGTGTTGGAAGATGGCCTGGATAAAGCAACCGAAACTTTAGACAGGTTGAAAAAAGCTGGTATCGATATTGATAAAATAACCCAGCAACTGGAAGACGAGGGCATTGAAAAATTCAATAAACCATTCGAAAAATTGCTGCAGGCTATTGAGGACCAGAAAAACAAAGGATAATCCGTTGGAGACTTTAGCCGTAAAATTCCTTTTCTTCGATATCGGGGGCATTTTGCTTACCAATGGTTGGGGGCATGAATCGCGCGAGGAAGCCGCACGTAAATTCGGCCTGGATTATGCCGAGGTGAAGGAGCTGCACACCTTTATTTTTAATGTGTATGAGGCCGCAGGCGTCGACTTGGATGAATACCTTGATACCGTGGTTTTTAACCATCCCCGCGATTTTACCCGCGAAGATTTCAAAAATTTCATGTTCGAGCAGTCGAAAGAATTGCCAGATATACTGGCTTGGTTAAAGGAATGGCGGAAAGACTGCGGTTTCAGGATCATAGCTATAAACAACGAAGGCAAGGAATTGAACGATTACCGCGTTAAAAAATTCAAACTGCACGATGTATTCGATGCTTTTGTTTCTTCGTGCGAGGTAGGCATCCGCAAACCCGACCCGGCTATATTTAAGCTGGCCATGGGTATTGCTATGGCGCAGCCACAGGAATGCGTTTATTTCGATGATCGTAAAATGTTCGCACTTGCGGCAGGAAAATTGGGCATGCGTGCTTACCAGCATACCAGCTTTGCAACCACCAAAAAAATACTGGAAGATTTAAAAAAAGACAACTCAAAATCAATATGAGCGATACAACAGATAAATACGATTTTGGCATGATAGGCCTTGGAACCATGGGCCGTAACCTGCTGCTGAACATGGGCGACCACGGCGTTAAGGGCGCCGGTTTTGATAAAGATGCCTCGAAAGGGAAATTATTAGAACAGGAAAGTACGCACCATAACCTTAAAGGTTTCAGCGAGGTTGAACCTTTCATAGCCAGCCTTAAAACCCCGAGGGCCGTAATGATGCTGGTACCCGCCGGTAAAATTGTGGATGAGGTTATAGCCGAACTATTACCACTAATGCAAAAGGGCGATATTATTATTGATGGCGGTAACTCGCACTTTACCGATACCAACCGCCGTGTGGAAGAATTGGAAGCAAAAGGCTTTCACTTTTTTGGCATGGGTGTATCAGGTGGTGAAGAAGGCGCGCGCCGTGGCCCGAGTATGATGCCGGGTGGCGACAAGGAAGCCTACAACGTAATGAAGCCTATACTGGAATCTATCGCTGCCCATGTTGATGGCGCACCGTGCGTTACCTACATTGGCCCCGGTGCATCGGGCCACTTTGTGAAGATGGTGCACAACGGTATTGAGTATGGCATTATGCAGCTGATCGCTGAAACCTACGAAATAATGAAGGCAGGCCTTAAGATGGACAATGAAGCCATCCGTAAGGTATTTGTGAAATGGAATGAGGGCAGGTTAAAATCATTTCTGATAGACATCACAAAAGATATTTTTGCATATAAAGCTCCCGGAACAGATCATTTATTGATTGATGATATAAAAGACGAAGCCAAGGCCAAAGGCACCGGTAAATGGACCAGCCAGGTTGCCATGGACTTACAGGCGCCTATACCAACTATCGACACCGCCGTATCTATGCGCGACCTATCGAAGTATAAAGAGATGCGCCTGGAAGCTGCCAAAGTTTACAGTAAAGAAGCCCCTAAACTGGATGTAAATACCGAAGAGTTTTTGGAAGAATTGGAGCAGGCGTTTTATTTCAGCATGGTGGTTACTTACGCACAGGGCATGTTCCTGTTGTCGAACGCTTCAAAAGAGTATAACTACGACCTGCATTTAGATGAAATAGCCAAAATATGGCGCGGTGGCTGTATCATCCGTTCCGAGTTTTTGAACGATATATACAACGCCTACAAAGGCAATGCAAAACTATCACACCTGTTACTTGATCCAAGCGTTGAGAAAGTGGTTTCAGCAGCATTGCCTGGCACACGTACAGTAATATCGTCGGTAATTGCCGCTGGTATTGCCGCGCCTTCATACGCAGCCTCGTTAAGTTATTTCGATAACTTCCGTACCGGCCGTATGCCATCAAATTTAACACAGGCACAACGCGATTATTTCGGCGCGCATACCTACGAACTGATAGGCAAAGAGGGCGTTTTCCATACACAATGGGTTCCCAAAGCCGATCATTAATCAAACTAAAAAAGAAATTAGCCGATTTAGCACACAACAATCATGGAATCAACTAAAAATCAGCCAACCATATTTATCATATTCGGGGGTACCGGCGACTTAAATGCCCGTAAACTTGCTCCTGCATTATATAACCTTTATTTGGATAACTGGCTGCCAAAACAATTCGCCATAATCGGCACCGGCCGTACCAAACTTACTGACGAAGATTTCAGGAAGATATTATTGGACGACATTAACCAGTTCTCGCGCAGCGGCAAAGCTGAAAAAGCAAAGTGGGATGATTTCTCGCAAAATATATATTACCAGGTATCGGATATTAACGACCATGAAACCTACAAGGAATTTGGTAAAAGCATACAGGCCTTCAATACCAAATGGAACGAGAAATCCAATGTAATTTATTACATGGCCGTATCGCCAAACTTCTTCCCTATCATCGCTACCAATATATCAAAAGCAAAATTGGCTGTCGACCCCGACAGGACAAGGATAGTTATTGAAAAACCATTCGGGCACGACCTGGAAACGGCAAAAGAGCTGAACCAGTTATTAGCCGGAATTTTTGACGAAAAGCAGATATACCGTATCGATCATTATTTAGGTAAGGAAACTGTACAGAATATTATGGCTTTCCGTTTTGCAAACTCATTGTTCGAGCCCATCTGGAACAGGAATTATATTGAGCATGTGCAAATATCAGTAAGCGAACAATTAGGTGTTGAAGAACGCGGTGATTATTATGACGGCGCGGGCGCTTTGCGCGATATGATACAAAACCACCTTTTGCAATTGCTGTGTTTAGTAGCAATGGAAACCCCGGTTAATTTTAGCGCCGATGAGGTGCGCAACCGTAAAGTGGATGTATTACATGCCATGCGAAAATTCTCGCCTGATGATGTACGATTATCAGCTGTAAGGGGGCAATATGGCAGGGGATGGATGGAAGGTAAGGAAGTACCCGGATACCGTGAAGAACCAAAAGTTAACCCTGATTCAAACACCGAAACATTTGCAGCGGTTAAATTTTTTGTAGATAACTGGCGCTGGCAAGGTATACCGTTTTATCTGCGTACAGGGAAACGCTTACACCAATCGGCATCGGTTATCAGCATACAATTTAAGGATGTGCCACACAAGGTATTTCCTACCGAGGCCGCTGAAAGCTGGCAGCAAAACAGGCTCATTATTAGCATACAGCCCGAAATGAGCATACGACTGCAAGTACAGGCCAAACGCCCTGGTTTGGATATGATATTAAATACAGTGGATATGGTATTCGACTATAAAGGCACCTACACCAGCCAGGCCCCTGAAGCGTACGAGACATTACTGCTTGATACCATGCTTGGCGACCAAACTTTATTTATGCGCGGCGACCAGGTTGAAGCTGCCTGGGAACTGATCATGCCGATACTAAGTACCTGGACAAATAAAAAAAGCCTTAATTTCCCGAATTATTCGGCCAATTCATGGGGGCCTGAAAGCGCTGAGGCTTTAATAGCCCGCGATGGTTTTACCTGGTTCTCGCTGCCATTGAGTGACGGGAAAAAGAAATAATTATGAAATTGAATATTTTAAATACTCCCGACGAAGCAGTTATAAATCTTGCCCATTACTTTGTAACTCTGGCGGAGCAGGCCATCGCTCAAAACGGCAAGTTTTCAGTAGCTTTATCCGGGGGCAGTTCGCCTAAAAAGTTATATGAACTTCTGGCCTCGAACGACTTTAAAAATAAAGTTGATTGGGAGCATGTTTATTTCTTTTTCGGCGATGAGCGCTATGTTCCCCAAACTGATAAGGATAGCAACTACCTGATGGTGAAAACGGCATTATTCGATCCGTTGCAGATAGATGATTCAAATATTTTTGCGGTTGAAACCGATCTGAATCCTGAAGAAGCTGCCGCTGAATACACCAAAGCGGTTACACTTTTCTTTGATGACGAACCTGTGCATTTTGATTTGGTACTGCTTGGCTTGGGCGATAATTCGCACACAGCCTCATTGTTCCCACATACTACTATTTTGCATGATGATACCGCATCTGTGAAAGCAGTATTTTTAGATGATCAGCAAATCTATCGCATCTCTTTTACGGCCGCTTTGATCAATAATGCGCGCCATATTGCGTTTTTAGTTTACGGCGCTGGTAAAGCCGAAGCAGTACATCACGTTTTGGAGGATGACCGCAATATTGAAGAATACCCTGCGCAACTAATATTCCCAACCCACGGCGATGTACGCTGGTTTTTAGATACCGCGGCAGCTGCAAATCTTAAAAATAAGTAAAAATTCTGCTGTATACAGCTATTAAAATCGATAAACCTGCGTTTATCGATTTTTTTATGCAATCGATTGTCGAAAAATATTATTTTGCAAGTTTTAAATTATATATTGCGATACATTTTGTAAACTGATATATAAAATTTATAATTGTCAAACCGACAAATTAAAAACCTGATTTAAAAACATGAAGACATTATCCAATGGGGACTGGGGTATATTTATAGTATACTTTGTTATCGTATCGTTATACGGCTGGTGGGTGTACAAAAGCAAACACAAAGGCGAAACATCTGCATCTACCTCAAAAGGCTTCTTTTTGGCTGAAGGCTCACTTACCTGGTGGGCTATTGGCGCATCATTAATTGCATCAAATATTTCGGCCGAGCAAATGGTGGGCATGAGCGGGTCGGGCTTTAAGATGGGGTTAGCCATATCTACTTACGAATGGATGGCTGCTGCAACTTTGGTTATCGTTGCTATATTCTTTATCCCGGTTTATTTAAAAAATAAAATAGCTACCATGCCGCAATTTTTGCATCAAAGGTATAATGGTACAGTGGCTATGGTGATGGCTATATTTTGGTTGATGCTGTATATAGTAGTTAACCTTATGTCCATATTGTATTTGGGCGGGTTGGCTATAGCGGGTATATCAGGGTTGAACTTATATGTGGTTATAATAGCGCTGGCGATTTTTGCTGTATTTATTACGTTAGGCGGTATGAAGGTTATTGGTTATACCGATGTTATACAGGTATTCTTTTTGATATTGGGCGGGCTTGCGGCTACTTATATAGCCCTAAATCTTATAAGTGAACGATCTGGTACCACAGGCCTTTGGAATGGCTTTAAATTGCTGGAATCAAGCGCTACCGACCACTTCCACATGATATTTCATAAGGATAATCCTAACTATCTTGACTTACCGGGGTTATCGGTGCTGATAGGCGGTATGTGGATCACCAATCTTAACTATTGGGGCTGTAATCAATATATCACACAACGTGCCCTGGGGGCCGACCTTAAAACCGCTCGTGGCGGTATTCTTTTCGCAGCGTTCCTTAAATTATTGATGCCGGTTATTGTGGTGCTGCCGGGTATCGCTGCCTATGTGCTTTACCAAAAAGGTATGTTCCATGAGTCGATGTTAAGCTCAAAAGGGATAGTGGATGTAAACAAAGCTTATCCTAATGTGCTTAATCTTTTACCATCATATATGAAGGGGCTTGCGTTTGCGGCGCTGACGGCGGCTATTGTAGCTTCATTGGCTGGTAAGGCAAATAGTATTGCCACCATATTCACCCTTGATATTTATAAAAAGGCCATAAAGACCGACGCTTCTGAAAAGCACCTGGTAAATACAGGCAAGGTAGCTGTTATTGTAGCTATGCTATTAGGCGTGCTAATGTGCGCAGTTATTGGCGACGCGCTGATGGGTGAAGGCAAGCAAGGATTCCAGTACATACAGGAGTACACGGGCTTTGTATCGCCAGGTATATTTGCCATGTTTATATTGGGCTTCTTCTGGAAAAAAACTACATCCAATGCGGCTTTATTCGCTACTATTGGCGGTTTAGCATTCGCCATTGTATTTAAATTCCTGCCATATTGGACAAACCTTTCATTCCTCTCGCCATTCGGTTTTTCTAAATTGAACGCCGATAAAGTATATGAAATACCGTTCCTTGATCGTATGGGATTTGTATTTGTGATATGTATGGTTGGGATGTATATTATATCAATAGTTGAAAATGCAAGAGGCCTTAAAACACATGGACTAGATGTGGATGTATCGATGTTTAAAACCACTAAAGGCTTTGCTATTGGAGCGCTGATTATTTGTGTTATTTTAACCACCCTTTACACTGTATTCTGGTAAAAAAAGAAAACATTGAATCACGAAAAGCGATGAGTTTTTAAACTCATCGCTTTTTTTATAGGTTATTGTTTTCGCTAGTTTTAATAGTATTTTTTCGGTCGTAGTGGTCTATTAGCTCGACCAATATAAGATTAGGCACCCAGCTTAAAAAGGCTATAATTACATAATTGTACTGAAAATTAACCCCATTGCCAAAAACAGTGAAGAGCCAGATATAAAACCGTAAGGTTACGGCTGCAAACGCTAAACTATAGCTACGGCGCATCATGCAAATATGGTTGTCTATCCGTCCATTTACCACTAACCACCATGCAGCCGCAGTGGTTAATACCCAAAGGGTGTTTTGCAGCAGGAATGAAATGAAAACTCCCGTACCCCGGTTAATAAACAAAGTCATTACATAAGCCCCCGGTGCCGAGAAAAAAAGAACACCAAATACGTAGATCTTACCTAATGTTTTATGTAAGCGCCGGTTGCTGTAAACTTTTTTGGAGAATTGGAAGAAACCGATGATCAGTATAATACTGCTGCCCAAAATGTGGCAATAGAAGGCCGGTAAATAATAGCCTGTTTTTATGGCGGCCTGCTTTAATTGCAAAAAATAAGAGTTTGTTTCAATACCATACATGTAAAGTACGCCAGCGCACAATACAACGATCCAGAAAAAAGCCAGCCCTCTTAAAATCTTATACACCATTACTTTGCTGCCAGGGATTTATTAGCCGGAGTTTTATTTTGTGTTGCTTTTATTTTTTGGCTTAGCCAGTTGATGTTGTATTTATCAATTACAGTAAGAGAATCGTCTACTGAAACATTTTTTCCGGTGTAATCGTGGCCACGATCAATAAATACAGCGGTCCATAATGAATCTTTAAATTTATATCCATAGCTGGCGTATATTTCATTCTTTACATAATTTAGGTATTGACTTTTTAGCTTTACAGATTGTTCGTGATTCTCATTATAGGTATAACAGCCTGTAAGATAGGAATCATCCATTTTTATGAATTTAGTAAATGAAAACAGGCGGCTGCATGGTATTTCTTTCAGTTCGTTTTGTTTTATTTGCAGATAATGATAAACCGGAATTTCGCTTAAATAGTTCCCGTCATTACTGCCAGGCAACGATATTTCTACCTGGGAACTTAATTTTACTTCAAATAAGCTATCGTTTATAGCCTTGAAGGTATATTCGCTGCACTTTGTGTCTTCGGGCCCCTCGCCTTCTTCGGTAAAATCATCATTCAACTCGCTTGAATAAACCCGGTTATTTTTCTTATCAATTACACGTACTACTTTGTTGTCATAAAATTCGGATCTGCCTCCAATAAAATAATTTCGTATGGAGTATAAAGCTGTTTCGAAAAAGCCGGTACTATCTGGATGATCTTTAACCGGTATATTTACTATTGCCTTCGAATTCGATTCGTCAAACTCTACATTTTTACGAAGCGGGTTTTTATAGGAAGCTATCTTTTCAAATAAACCCAGGTCAACCAGGTAAGATGGTGTAATAACAACTGTTCCCTGTTTTTCTCTCGAGTTATATTCGGTTATATTATCAGGGTCGCTGCCAGTGATAACCGCAGGGCCAATGTGAGGTACCTGGGTAAGTACATCGGCAATTTTAAGGTCTACCTTGCCAGATATGGTTAGGTCTTTTTTTAGCTGATAAAAATCGTTACCTTTTCGCAAGATAGCCAATGCATCGGCATTATCTACAGGAAATATCTGGTCATACTCAACAGGGACAATCATTTTTCCGGTGGTATCGCAAAGCCCGTGTTTATTTGCCTTGTCAAGCTCAATTAAACCTTTAAGGGTACCATCGATATTATGTATTAAATCATATTCGGGGGATATTATTTCTTTTAAGTTCGGTCCTACCAGCCCCATTTTGGCCTCGTTTTTATCGGCAAAGCGTGGATCGCCGCTAGCGCCATAAGCGTCCCATTTACCCTTCACAACGAAGTAATAGGTAGATTTATTATTTATATGTTCAAACCATACCACGCTGTCATACCTGCTTTTTAATTGTTCGGCTATTTTAAATGAAGCAAGCGTTATGGGAGCATATATGTCCTTATCAGCAAGTGTTTTACTCTTTACAAGGTTCTCATATGCTATATAATCTTTAAAGAATTCGGCGCCATCTACCTGGATGATCTTTATCTTCTTACTATCAATAACATTAATTTTTAATGTAAATGCCGATCTTCGGGTTTCGATAGAGTCGCGTGTGAAGCTAACGGGGATTATTACTTGGGCTGTTCCTGGTGCGGGATAGGAGATATTAGCTTCATCCACATCTATATTGACTTTGAAAATAGGGCCACGCCGAACGCCAATACCATTGCCACCACGTAACAGGTTAACGAGGTCTAATATTTTGAAGTCTTCCTCTTTAAAATATTTTTTTGTTATCTCGTGTGGATTGGTATCCGGCTTTAACGCCGAACTGAAATTATTCAAAAAGGCCTTTAGGGCTGCATCATCTGTCTTTATTGTGTGCTTACAACTTACAATTAATAGGATACTTAAAACAGATGCAAGTGCAATTGAAATAAATTTAGGTTTCATAATGCAATATAAATATTTTTAATATTAAACACCCCTATTTAAAAAATCGATAATGTTAGGGCATATTCAGGCTCTCAATTTTCAGATATAATAATTTCGTTAGAATTCCATATTATTATATAGATAAAAACTATATTATATAGAATATTTATATAAAATAACTATGTCTCAAAATCATATATTTGCATCAAATAAAAACAAAAATTATATATATGATTACTATAGGACAGGAATTCCCTAAATTTTCGAAAAAAGCTGTTGTTAGCATTGAAAAAGGTAAAGAGTTTGAAACCATCAACTCTGATTATTTTGCTAACGAGGATAATGTTTGGACAGTAATGTTCTGGTGGCCAAAGGATTTTACCTTTGTTTGCCCTACCGAAATTGCTGAATTTAACAAGAGTTTTGGCGAGTTTCGTGACCGTGATGCACGTTTAATAGGCGCTTCAACTGATTCTGAATTTGTTCACCTGGCATGGAGAAATAACCATGATGACCTGCGCGACCTGAAATTCCCGATGCTGGCCGATACTTCAAAATCATTGGCTGAGGATTTGGGTATACTGGAACCGACCGAGAAAATCGCTTACCGCGCTACTTTTATTATCGACCCTACCGGCATAGTTCGTTGGGTATCAGTTAACGATCTGAATGTTGGCCGGAATGTAAAAGAAGTTATCCGTGTGCTGGATGGCTTACAAACCGATGAACTTTGTCCTTGCAACTGGGAAAAGGGCCAGGAAACGCTTTCAGCATAATTAATTAACTATTACGTGTCCCCGTGCTGTAAAGCGCGGGGACTTTTTGTTGTAACATATAAAACATTACAGAAACCCTCTGTGAAACTTTGTGTATCTCTGTGGTGAATTAATCACAAAGGGCACATAAGTTTTTTCACAAAGGCACTAAGTGTTTAATAATTATAGAATAATATGAGCGAAGTTACAGAAACCATAAACGAACTGTTGCAAAACATAGGCCTTGAGGATACTTATCGTACCGAAAGCCTTAGTTTGCTTGAACAGGGCGAATCGCGTTATTTGCGCGACCTTAAGCTGAATTTTACCAGCACCCTTACATCGCAGCACCTGACTGCAAAAGAATGCGCCCTGCTTGGCCTTAGCGTTGCTGTTAACAACAATAATACCCCTCTTACCGGCTATTATACTAAATATGCCAAAGAGCAAGACGCTACGGCAGAAGAAATAGCCGAAGCGGTGGCCTGTGCCTCATTACTGGCATCGAACAATGTGCTGTACCGCTTCAGGCATTTTACACAGAAAGAGAAGTATACGCAAATACCGGCTCGTGTACGTATGCAGATCATGATAAAACCGGTAACAGGGAAGGAGTTTTTTGAATTGATGAGCTTAACAGTTTCGGCGGTTAATGGCTGCGAGATGTGCGTAAACGCTCACGAAGATTCACTAATAAAATTAGGTACTACCGAAGAACGTATTTTTGATGCCATCAGGATAGCTTCATTGGTTACCGCAAGTGGCAAAGTGGTATTTTAAATTGTAAAAAAGCGGTTATTTAACAATATTTCACCTTTTTTTCATTTAAAGTATTTTATTGCGGTGAAAAGTTGTATTTTATAATTTAAAACCGCAATTTTATAGCAAGATTAAACAAACCCCGCTTCCCATATATGTTTTGAAAAAAGGAGATGTGTCTTTGTGGGGCGATACTAAAATTTTTAATTGTTAATTTTTTTGAAAAAAGCCGCCCGGTTCATCATTCGGGCGGCTTTATTTCTTTTAGTGGGCGTCTGCCGCGGCTTTTTGTCCCTTTTTAAAAGGCTGCAGGTAAAGCAGCGGAATAGAGAATAACATTACCAAACCCGATATCCAATAAGCATCGGCATAAGTTAATAAAAGCGTTTGCCTGGTTACTGCCCCCTCAATTGCCATATAAGCCATATGCGTGGCATCTAACAACGATTTGCCTTTTGCCTCGAAACTTTGTACCAGCGCATTAAACCGCTGGGTAAATGCACTATTGTAAGGGTTAATATTAGTTAGCAGGTTACTGCGGTGTACGCCTTCGCGTATATGTATAATAGTTGTTAAGGTAGCTATACCGAAAGCACCGCCTAACTGGCGCATCATGTTATTTAACCCGGTGCCCTGCCCAATTTCAACCCCGGTTAGGTCTTGCACAGCCAGCGTAGTTAATGGTACAAACAACAGGGCCATACCTACACCTCTTATTACCAGCGGCCAAAAGAAATCGCCAGTACCCGAATTAAGGGTAGATTTACTTAACATGGTTGTGAACACGAAGAACAGGAACATACCTATTGTAGCCATGAATTGTGCTGGTATGCCTTTGTTTAGCATCTTACCTATAAAAGGCATCATTATTATGGTACACAAGCCACCAGGGAACAGGATCAAACCCGTTTGTTCGGCTGAAAACCCAAGTAAGCTTTGACAGAATACCGGAAACACAAAAACGGAACCGTACAACCCAAACCCGAGCACAAACGAAGTAAACATACCTACCGCGAAACTTCGGTGCCGCATAATAGAGAAATTCACTATCGGATGGTCGGTACTTAATTCCCTCCAAATAAACAGCAATAATCCTAACACCGAGGTTATAGTAAGTATCAGTATATAGGTTTTTGAGAACCAATCCTCCGACTCGCCTTTTTCCAAAATAACCTGCAGGCTACCAACAGCTACCGCAAGTAAGCCAATACCCCACCAGTCGATAGGTTTACCACGGCCATCCCTTGGGGTTGGACGTACAAATGTATAGGTAAGGAATAAAGCTAAAGCGCCAACCGGGATATTTACATAAAATATCCAGGGCCATGAATAATTATCAGTTATCCAGCCGCCAATGGTTGGCCCCACTGTGGGCCCTACTACCGCGCCTAAACCAAATAGCGCGGTTGCTGTCCCAATCTCTTCGCGCGGCCAGGTTTCCAATAAAATAGCCTGCGATGTTGATATTAATCCACCCCCCGCAACACCCTGTATTATCCTAAATATAACCAGTTCGCTTAAGCCATGTGCGTTACCGCACAAAAATGAGGCTATAGTGAACAGCAGGATAGATGCCATGTAATAATTTTTACGACCGAAGAAACTGCCTAACCAACCCGACATGGGTAGCACAATTACGTTTGCCACCGCATAGCCGGTAGTTACCCAGGCCACATCCTCCAGCGTTGCCCCCAGGTTGCCCTGTATTTGGGGTATGGATACGTTTACTATCGTAGTATCAATAAGCTCCAATAACGAAGCCATGATCACTGTAATAGTAATGATCCATTTTCTAAAGCCTTGCTCAGCCATTATTTATCTTTTAATCTTTTGTTATAACAGAAACGTTAACACTCATGCCTGGGCGCAGTTTAGCCATCATCTCTTTATCAGCATGAATTAATACTTTAACAGGTATGCGTTGTACTACTTTTACATAGTTACCCGTAGCGTTATCGGGCGGTAATAATGAAAATTTAGCACCTGTAGCAGGCGAAAAATTGTATACCTCACCTTCTATTTTAAGTTCTGGGTAAGCGTCAACTTCAATGTCAACCTTTTGTCCGGCGCGGATCTTATCCAGCTGCGTTTCTTTAAAGTTTGCAGTTACAAATATGCTGTTATCGTTAACTACCGAGAATAAGGTTTGCCCTGCTTGTACCAACTGGCCCAATTGTATGTTCTTTTTTGAAACCACACCGCTGGCAGGCGCTTTGATGGTAGTATATGATAATTGCAGTTTTGCAAAATCAACATCGGCCTGCCGTTGTACTACACCTGTATTTGTTACAGTTAACTGGCTTTTAGTTGTGCCAACCTGTTGTAGCGCCGCTTTATATTGATCCTGGGCTGCCTTATAGTTTGCCTGAGCAACCTGAAGGTCTGATTTCGACTGGTCGAATTGCTGTTGGGTTATCGAACCATCTTTTACAAGGTTTGCATACCTTGCGTAATCTTTGCTTACCTGGTCCAGTTTGGCTTGCGCCGATACTACACCGGCTTTAGCAACTGCCGAGTTTGAAGCTACAGTGTAAATTTGTGATTGGCTAACGCCTACACCAGCGCTCGCGCCTTTTTGAGCGTCAAGGGCTTGTTCCAGTTTTACTTTGTAATCGCGGTCGTCAAGTTTCACTAAAACCTGGTTTACATCAACATGCTGGTTTTCCTGGAAATATATGCTGTCAACATATCCGCCAACGCGTGCTACAACAGGGCTTATATCACCATCTATCTGCGCATCATCCGTATCAACATGCTTGCTGAAGTATATATATTCTTTTATACCGAAAATTATACCACCTAATAGTACTATACCTAATATAATAGGGAGCACTTTATTCGGTTTCTTTTTTGGTGCTTCTTCGGGGTTGTGTGTTTGTGCCATTTTATTTTTGTAATTATTGAATTAGTGATTTGTTGAATTATTGATTTAAAAACATTTTCAAATTTTCAAATCAGCTCATTTTCAAATTGTCTTTATTTATTAAGTTTTCCGGTTGATTTTAATAGGGTATAATAAGCCAGGCCAGCATCGGCTTTAGCCAATTCTAAATTAATTTGCGCCTGGTAAAGCAATGTTTCGGCATCTGCACGGTCAGTAGCCGATGCTATATTGCTTTTGTATTTTGATTCCAGTATGCTGGTATTTTCAGTTGCCTGGGCGATGGATGTTTGCAGTAATCTTATCTTATCAAGTGCCTGCAGATAATTCTGATAATCCTGGTTTACCTCGTTTTTTACATTATCGGCCAGTATGCCCTGGTTTATCGAAACCTCTTCACGTTGTATCTTTGCTTCGGTTACCTTGTTTTTATTGGTCCATAGCGATGAGAAGTTCCATGAGGCAGTTACACCTATTGTTACCGGGGTTATAAAATTGCCGATCTTTGGAATGGGGTTACCATTAGCATCCACATAATAACCGCCAAGCGATGCCGATAAGTTTGGCAAGGTATTGGCACGTACATTTTTAATGTTGGTTTCAGCTACACGGCCGCGCAGCTCCAGTTGCTTTACTTCCTGGCGGTTTGCCATTGCAGTATCAATATAAGCAGTTAACGGGCCTATGCTGCGGCTGGTGTCGGCGTTTATCTCGGCAATATTTAGCTGTGTTGTTTCAGGCAGGCCCAATAAAACATCAAGACTGTAGTTAATTATTTTGCGGTTGCTTTCCAAATCGATACCATTTAACTGGATGTTGGCCTTTTGCAATTGAAAACGCAACACATCGTTCTTGGTAACCAAACCCTGCTCAAAAAAGCGTTGTGATTGGTGTATCTGCGCATCAACGGTAGTAATATTTTGATTTACCACTTTTATGCTTTGCAATACTTTGTACAGGTTGTAATATGAACTGATCACATCGTAAGTGATCTGGTCCTTATTATTATCTGCATCCAAACGCGAAACCTGCGTAAGCAGATCAGTAGATTCGCGGGCATACTTTAATTTATTGCCGCCAAAAATAGTTTCGTTTAATGATGCTATGCCTAAATAAGCATTGGCGCTTTTTGGCAGGTTAAGGCTTTCTTTTCCAAAAGCAAGATTGTTGTAGGGTATCTGAGCGCGGTTATAAGCAAAGCTTACCGAACCGGTTGGCAACGCCCTGTCTTTAGCCTGGTTATATTGCGATACGGCTTCATCAATTTTTGCTTGCGAAAGTTTTAGCGTTTTGCTGTTTTGCAGGCCAAGGTCTATCGCTTCTTTTAGGGTGATCGTCCTGTCTTGCGCTTTTGCATTGCTGGTAAATATGATCAGCAGCAATGCTGCAATAAGGCCGGCGAGTGATAATTTAAACAATTGTTTGTGTGATATATTAATTTGTGTGTTCATGCTCATTAAGTAAGTAAGATTTTAACAGGCTTTTGAAAAAGCGCTTTAAATGTGGCTTTAATTTTTCCTCTATCATACTGTCGTCTTTCATATCATAGCCCAGCAACGCCGACGACATAAGCGGTGTGTTCACAATAAAATTTTTAGTACCATACAGGGTGGCCACTACCATGTGCATATCGGTATCTTTTTTAAATTCACCGTTATCAATACCTTCCTGTAATATTTTAAACAGTTCCGATACATTTTTCATTAATATGTCGCGTATCTTGTCCGATAAATCGGTACTCCTGTTGATGCTCATTTCCTGGTACAAAAGCTTTTGGAAGCAATTGCTGTTTACCACCCTGTCGCTATATAATTCGATATAGCGTTCCACCTTTGCCCACGAGCTAATGGTATCATCATTGCCGATATTTTGTAAAACACTTTGAAACCACGTGATCTTGCGGTCGAAAATGGCAAGGAACAACCCCTCTTTTGAACCAAAATAATAATTCAGCATCGCCATATTTACGCCGGCCTCGCCCGATATCAGACGGGTTGACGCGCCATCAAATCCCTTGTCTGAAAATACCTTTTCAGCTACGTCAAGGATATGATCTTTCTTGTCTATCTTATCTTTTTCCATTGTCTTAACAATACAAAATTAATCAAACGATTGATTAATGCAAGTCATAGGAATGTCTTTATTTATAAATACCTGATTATCAAATGCAAATTATTAATCAAATGATTAACCTTAAATTTATTAATACCATATTTTAGCTAATTGTTTTAATATTGATACAATAAATCAGCCTGTTATACTTTCAATATATTTGTTGCTTATGAAGCGTATCCATTTATCCCTGTTATTCTTATTTGTTTGCAGCTCAGTATTTTCACAAACTGCCCCGCCGAGCGACCTGGTTTCCATCGAACAAAACTTTAAAAAACTTGATGTTTTAGGTAGCGTGTTATATGTGGCTGCGCATCCTGATGATGAGAACACCCGCCTGCTGGCTTACCTGGCACAGGAAAAACATTACCGTACCGGCTACCTTTCCCTTACCCGCGGCGATGGCGGCCAAAACCTGATAGGAAACGAACAGGGTTCGGAACTGGGCTTGATACGTACACAAGAATTATTAGCTGCCCGCAGGGTTGATGGCGCGGAGCAATTTTTTAGCCGGGCTAACGACTTTGGCTTTAGTAAAGGCCCCGGCGAAACGCTGAAAATATGGGACAAGGAAAAAGTATTAAGTGATGTGGTTTGGGTGATACGTAAATTCCGGCCCGATGTGATCATATGCCGTTTCCCCACTACGGGCGAAGGGGGGCATGGCCACCATACCGCATCGGCAATATTGGCACAGGAGGCTTTTACAGCCGCCGCCGATCCTAACCGTTTCCCCGAACAATTGAAATATGTACAGGTATGGCAAGCCAAACGCTTGCTTTGGAACACTTTTAGCTTTGGCAGTGTGAACACCACTGCTGCCGACCAGTTTAAAATTAACGTTGGGGTTTATAATCCCATCATCGGCAAAGGTTATGGCGAAATGGCTGCAGAAAGCCGTAGCAATCATAAAACCCAGGGATTTGGCTCGGCTAAACAGCGGGGCGATAGCTATGAATATTTTAAAACCATTTTGGGCGATGCGCCACAGAATGACCTGATGGACGGCGTAAATACTACCTGGGCACGTGTGGGCAACGAAGGTATTGGTGACGATATAGCATCTATCAATAAAAATTTTGAGCCGGAGCATCCTGAAAAGTCGGTGCCAAAATTGGTTGGTTTATTGGGTAAGATGGAAAAAGTGCCGGATGTGTACTGGCGCACGCAAAAAACCAAAGAATTAAACGAACTGATAGCTGCCTGTGCCGGGTTATGGGTAGAGTGTTATTCGGCCGAACCTGTTTATGCCATAGGCAGCGAAGTTCCGGTTACAGAGCAGGTGATCTTACGGACAAAAGTGCCGGTAAAGTTTACAGGCATACAAGTACCCTTTTTAGGCCGGCCATTGCAAATTATAACTGATAAATCGGGGAGCGCTGATAGTAAAATTGATTCGCTGGGCAATACTATAAAAAGTTTTACGGTGCCTTTCAGGGCCGGGGCCATTACCCAGCCTTACTGGTTATTATACCCGCATGGCATAGGCACCTATAATACCGATTACCTTGAAGACCCCGATAAGGTTGCACAAAAAACGCTGCCCGGGAACCTGCCGCCGGTCATCGATTTTAACTTCGATGTTTTAGGTAGACAGATTATGCTGGAAAGACGGATTGAATACAAGCATACCGACCCGGCACGCGGCGAGCTTTATGAGCCCGTTGTAGTTACCCCTCCCGTTACGGCTGATATTGAAGCTAAAGATTATATATTCGATACTAAGCAACCGCAAAACATCACCATAAAATTAAAAGCCTTTACCAAAGCGAGCGGCAACATCAGCATAAAAACTGTCGACGGCTGGAAGATAACACCTGATAAGATTGATTTTACCGATAAAGCCAAAGGCGATGAATGGACAGTTTCTTTCACTGTTGAACCGGCTGACAGCAAACCCAAAGTAAGTGTTTTTGAAGCGGTGGTAACCGCTAACGGGCTGCCATATTCGTTAGGGATACAGCATATTAATTATAACCATATCCCCAACATTACCCTGTTTCCGCCGGCTCAGGCCAAGCTTATTAACCTCGATCTGAAAACTGCCGGTAAAAAAATAGGCTACATTGCCGGTGCAGGCGATTTTGTGCCCGATGCGTTGAGGCAGGTAGGCTATGAAGTGCAAGAGTTAACCGAAAATGAGATCATGAACGGAGACCTTTCTGTTTATGATGCTATTGTAACCGGTGTGCGCGCCTATAACGTAAACCCCCGCCTCGCTTTTGAGCAGCCCCGTTTGCTTGAATATGTAAAAAATGGCGGCAACTTGGTAGTGCAATACAATAATAATAATGGACTGGTAACTAAAGATATAGGCCCTTACCCGTTCCGCCCGGTTAACCAGCGTGTTACGGATGAAACAGCCAAAGTTACTTTTATCGACCCGCAAAGTGCCGTGCTGAATTATCCCAATAAAATTGATGCCGCCGATTTTGACGACTGGATACAGGAACGCGGCCTATACTTTGTAAGCGACATCGACCCCAACTACCAAACCCCGCTGGAAATGAACGACCCCGGCGAAGCCCCGAATAAAGGCGCTTTAATTGTAGGCGATTATGGTAAGGGAAGGTTTGTTTACACCTCGCTTGATTTCTTCAGGGAACTGCCTGCGGGGGTGCCGGGTGCGTATCGGTTGTTTGTGAATTTGTTGAGTAGGCCGAAGAATTGATAATGGATTTTGTTGGGGACAATGCCAACAAAGGCGAGAGAGAGGTTTTGTTTTAATTTTGGGATGTGCTTTTGTTATCAATCATTTAGACTCCAATCTGGCGCGAGTATGTCGGGCTGGAATAGCGGGCAAAGGCTACTCGTGACTTTTTATATAATAATGCTATTTTAGCTGTAATGAGCATTAAATATAAATTCAGGAACCAGGAGCAACTCTATTTTGTA